>OIFU01000181.1_pt1 | contig 55029 bp, 57 predicted proteins | sample 1582141 | NCBI WGS metagenome assembly OIFU01 (sample SAMN07501047, study PRJEB24779) | human gut metagenome | isolation source: stool | host: human infant | place: USA: Pittsburgh, PA
CGATGTCCAGAGGCATTATAATTCTCAGATATAGCGCTAATACGACGAGAGATTGTATTTGCCTTAGCATAATCAGCTAGATCATTAATATAGTTCACTATGGTTTCTGGTGTAGCCGGAAAATAATCTACCTTTTGATAGGTACACCAATCAACGAAATCGTCCCAATCTGATTCGTAAGCATCTACAGTATTCTCAGCCTTAGATAACAATATACTTTGTTTAGCTTTCATAGACAACTTGGTACTATTCATAAGCGCATCATTATTGCGCAAATAGAAATGTTTTTGTTGCTCCTTAGACTCTGACATAATTCACCCTTACCCCTAAAATTATCAATATAATTGTACCATAGAATAGGAGCTTATATGCTATAATTAGAGAATATAATAACTTATTTGGGAGATTTTATGAAAAATGAGTAAAAAACATCTAATATTAGGAACTATGATAATCCTGCTGAGTACGAGCGGTTGCTCATACATCCCAACAGAAAATACATCTTATGGTGTATACTACAATGATACTGATTTATCTAATACACCAAAAAATGAATTACAAGCTCGTATACTAGAGCTAAATAGTAAAATACCACAACAGACTATATCCATTGATATGGATAATAATAAAAATAAACAAGCTACGTATCATGATTTAGGTATTCAAGTAGATACAGAGGCGGTAGTAAAAGCTATTTCTACTTATGGTTATGAAGATAATTGGTTGACATTACTGTCACATAGGTTTTACGCCTTATATTATGGTCAACATTTTCAGCCACAATATAAGCTAGATGAAGTAAAAAGTAAAACCTACCTTACAGAGCTGGCTAAATCAATTGATACTCCAGGACATGATGCATATCTAACTATTGAGAATGGTCAAGTTGTATTCCATCCTGCTAAAGAAGGTAAACGTATTGATATAGATGCAACCTTACAAAATCTTAAGGATCAATTGCAATCTGGTGAAAGAATCACGTCTCTTTCTATGGTATTTACCTCTAAAAATACCATTAAGGTTACCGATTCTGATTTAAAACCATTAAATACCGTTCTAGCATCCTTTAGTACAGATTTTGATCCAAATAATGAAAGCAGAACTCATAATATTCAACTTGCATCTGATAAAATCAATGGTACTCTAATTAAACCTGGTGCAGAATTCTCCTTTAACGATGTTGTAGGTGAACGTACTGCTGAGGCTGGTTATGATGATGCACCGGTAATGATTGATGGTAAGCTTGTTCCTGGTATTGGCGGTGGTATTTGCCAAGTTAGTTCTACCATCTTTAATACAGCTTTACTATCCGGTATGAATATTATCGAACGTACACCTCACTTTGAACCTGTTGGATATATTCAAGCTGGTCGTGATGCCACTGTAGCATGGGGCTATTTAGACTTTAAGTTTAGAAATCCTTACCAACAATCTATTTATATCCTTAGTGTTATGAATAACGGAACATTAACGATCTACATTATAGGTACTGCTCAAGACAAGCCTAAAAATGTATCTATTTCAGTTGATGATCGAAGTGAAATACCAAATAAGACAATTACACGCATAGATCCATCTTTAAAAGAAAAAGAAGTACAAGAGGGGCATGTAGGCTTAACAATGAATACGTATAGAACCATTACATATGGTAATTGGGTTACACAAACTGATTCCTTTGAATCTGTATATGATCCAGTAGATACGATTATAACAATGCCACCAGAAAGTGCTACTAAAAAAACAGATAAAAAGAAACCATAATTAAAGATTTTATTAAATATAGCCTAAACTATTGACCATGAAGTATAAATAGTTTAGGCTATTATTTGGATGTAAATGAGAAAGTGATATATACATAGTATAAAGTATATAGAAATCCAATACAGAATGTTGAGGATATAATCTACATCCATCCATTCTCAATAATTATCATTTAACAAAATAGAAGAGGAAGCTATGGACACAATCTTACAATTTGATCACTCTTTGATCTTCTATGTACATGATCACCTTGTATATAGTTTTTTAACACCTATTATGGCATTTATTTCAAAAATTACTGGCAGCGGTGCTTTATGGATTGTAATTGCCTTATTATTAATGTTACAGAAAAAATATCGTGTATTAGGCGTAGCTATAATAATTGCATTAGGATTTGTATTAATCATCGGTGACCAAGGTTTAAAACCACATGTAGCTAGATTAAGACCATTTGTAGATTTTCCTAATGTAACGGTTCCATTAGAATCTGCATTACCAAAAGCAAATAGCTATTCATTCCCGTCAGGCCATAGTTTTGGTTCATTTGCGTCAGCCATGACTATTTACCTAGGCTTGAGCCAAATAGCGCCTCAGAAGCGATATTTGGGAATTATAGCATTACTTGGGTCATTAGTAGTAGCATTTTCTAGAGTATATCTATTTGTACATTATCCAACAGATGTATTAACAGGCTTAGTATTGGGAATCATCGTAGGCTTCATTGCTTGGAAGCTTGCAAGAATTGGTTGGAACTGGTGGACTAACCGCCATAATGATGTAGAATACGAACCATATACATTTAAACGTAAATAAGCTTAAATAGCTAAAAAACTAGATAACATAAGAGATTGGGCCATTTAGGCCCAATTTTCTTAATATAATTACTTCCGATAATATATCGTTATCGGAAGTAATAGACATTAGGTTTATCTATAAGTTCCTCTAAACGATTGCCAATGGCTTTACCATACACCGTCCTAATTAAGTTACTGTTTGAATGCCCTAGTTGGGCTTGTAGGTTCTTTTCGCTTACACCATTAGCTAAGCTATGGCTCGTATAGTTAAGCCTAGCGTGATGTGGTGTTAATACGAATGGTAGATCCAGTGCTTCTGTAGCTTTCCTGAAGATATTCTTTATAGCAACTCTTGATACTGGTTGATTACTACAGCGTCTCGATTGAGCTATATAAGAGTTCTCTGGGTATCCTACAGCTGACCACTGGGAAGCTAAGAGCTCTATAGTTGTCGGATCAGTAACGATTACGTCTCGAATACTAAAGGCTGTCTTAGGTTCATGGTTAGTGCATTGATGTTCGTCAAACGTCTTGGTTATCTTTAAGACGACATAGGTACACTGGTCGTATTCCCTTTGATGTACTAAAGAGTGGTCTTTAGTGTACCAAAGGACGTCAGACCACTGGAGGGCTAGGGCTTCCCCTATTCGTAACCCTGAGGTGAACAGGAGCCGTATTAGGTAGTACCATCGGTTAGGCTTCAGGTATTCGAATAGCTGTTCTACCTGCTCTCTCGTTAGTGCTTGCTTAGGCTTTGTAATGTGTGCCTTAGGTGGTCTCCTGAGTTGTTGTGAGAAGTCCTTAGGGGTTAGTTCATCGTAGTATAGTTCCTTTAAGGTTTTCTTTAGGAGTGCTATACATACCTTTTGTGAAGTCGTTAAGGTATTGATGAAGTTTTGTAATTCCAGTCGTGTTAAGTCTTCAATTTGTCGGTCTTTAAAGAATGGTCTAAAGTGCTTGTTAATTAGTCCTTTATAGGTCTTTAGAGTACTAAAGGAGTACTCACTTTCTTTATACTTTAGCCATGTGTCAATATAGTCTAAATATTTCATTGTGTTACAGCTCTTTAGAATTACCTAAAGAGTAAACTTGCTACCCTTTAAGTATAACATAAAGACGTGTATGGTTTCGGAAGGTTATCTATTAGTATTCCTAAAGTATCATGCTTACGCAGTCTGCTTTAATTTCCTAATAGCTGTCTTTAGGTATTCTAATTGAGTGCTTATAGTATTCTAATTGATACTAAACTTCGTTAGATACTAATTGATCTATAGTATTCTAATTGCCACCTCAATGAGTAAATACCTAAACAATGTTCTTTTAAAGACTAATAGCACTGCTTGAGTTATTCTACTGTCGTAGGTGTCTCAAGAATTCTATTAGTAAACTAAAAGAAGAGCTAGAGGATATTCTTCTATCTCGTGGATACATTGAGAAATAATCATACAAGTATTACATTTAGGTATACTATAGAGGACTGTAGAGTATCTAAAGAGTACCTATAGAAGACTAAAGAGTGCTTATAGAGTAACTTTAGGTATACTATAGGTTTATGTCGTATAGGATAACCTACACTCTCTATGGCGATTTTGTCTTAGCGTGTGTAGACGCTTATGGTGTTCCTTAGGTACAAATACCTTAGACAATCTGTAGACGACAAAATAAACCTCTGTGCACGCTCAATAGCCACAAAAACCCTAAAGAAATCGTTCTGACTTCCTTAGGGTTTCGTTCTAATAATTCTTTAGCATATTATAGGTACTTATTCGTTTAGCTTCTGCTCGTCCCATTGGTCTCATTTGGTTCGTCTCATCTCTGTAGAATATACCCTTCTCAGGATCTAACCACTGCTCTAAGCGTGCTTCCATTTGTTCTAATACACCTTGCTCTTCGTCTCTATCCATGACTTCTAACCAGTAGGCTACAGCCATACATAAAGCGTCTAAGCGGTCATCATGTGCCAGTGCTCCTCTGTCTCTACTCAAGCGTGTCATTTGGTAGATTAAAGAGTATGCAGGAGCGTTCTCATAGACTTGATAGTCGTCAAGGATAACCTGTCTGTGTACGACAAGTTTATGTCTCATCATGACTGGCTCAAGTGTATCAATAATGCGTGCTTCTTTCTGAGCATAGTTCTTTACTTCGGTAACGCTACAAGGGTGTATGTCGTTAAGCACTGGTTTAAATAGCTGTGAAAACATACCATCACCAAAGTTGCCCTCTACGACAATCTCATTTACTCCATAGATTTTAGCCTTGTTAGCCAGTTGTCGAAGTGTACTATCACTATAGCCCTCTCTAGTACCGCCTACTTCAAGTACGAATAGGTAGCCATTAAGATACTTAACGACTGCATAAGAGGTCTCGTCCTTACCTCTACCTGAAGGGTCGACTGCCATGACTGTACCAGTGTACTCATAGACTTCTGAAGATCTCCCTTGAGGTTCATAGAAGTAGTCGCCTTTAAGTGCTACGCAAGGTAAATCATTAATGCGAAGTTGTCGGTCATTACTCCAGTACCACTTGAGATTAGCTTCATCAAGCGACAAGTTAGCAATCATCAAGTCTTGTACTTTCAATGGGTACTTCTCTTGGTCGCTCAAGTTAGTGTTAAGCATAAACTGAAGTGCGAAGCCTGCTTTACCATAAGACAATCTACGCTTGTAAATTTCTTCTTCATCGAAGCGTCTAGGGTCTGTAGGCTTACCTGCATAGAGGTCAGGGTTCTCGTCATATTTGTCGGCTATAATCTTTGCTAAGCGGTCTCCATAGAATTCTCTTTCAGATAAACTCTCAGGATACAATACAGTCCATATACGACATTTATAGCCACGCTGTTGCAACTCATTGTACAAGCTCATTTCATTCTGAGGAGTACCTAGGTAAACTATTTGTCCCTTAGGTTTAATGATAGCGTCAAACTCTTTAACAGCTTCATTGAGCTTGTCTCGTTGTGTCTGAGTGCCACTGTTGTTAGCTACTTCAACGTCATCGGCAATAAGTAGGTCTGCACGACTGCCAGTCAACTGCCCTGATATACCTACAGATTTAATACTAGGAGAAATATCAGGTACAGCAGGACCGACATCAAATAAGTTCTGTTGGTCTCGTTGGTCAGGTCTAGCCTTTAGATGAGCTAGGAATGGTAGTGTATAGATAATACGTTTGATAAAGATAGCGTTAGCGTCCGCTCTATCTTTGGAAGCTGAGACAATCTCTACTTTCTTCTGAGGGTCTCTCCATAGCGTCCATACAGCGTACGCACAGGTGATAAATGATTTAGCTACACCACGGAAGCCCTCGATAATAAAGCGGTCGTTTGGAAGGTTCTGAAGGGTATGAGCTATATCGTATTGAATAGGTGTAGGGTCAGGTAGACTAATCATCTTCCATACCATATAGATGAATACCCTAAAGTCCTCTTTAGCCTTCGCTATCTGTTCTTCAGTCCACTCCATTAATGATCACCATAGTGCTCTTCCATGAGCTTCGGTGGGTCAAACACTGGAATTTCATGTGTCTCCTGTTTGACTGCAATAGCTAACTCAGGAGTGGTCTCCAATTTGTTGTCTCGAAGGAAGCGTCTAACTTTCTCAAGGAAGGAAGGGTTACGTCTCACTTCAGGGTCTTGCAAGCCTTCAAGTAAAGCGTCTACTTCAAGCTCTGCTAATTGGTCTAAGATTTCAGGTTTAATATTCATTTATTCTCCTTTCTTGCGTGTTGCATTAAGGTCTAGCTTGTTTACCTTTACAACTCCTTTAGGTGTCTTACCCATTCTGTAGTCCCATAAAGGACAGTCCTCGGAAGGGCAGTTGTCGACTTCTTTGGTGTCGTTACAGCAACAATCTAAACATTTAGCTCTAATAGCTTTCATTTGAGTTCTAATTACTTTAGCCATAAGTTCTCCTTAGGAATATAAAAAAGCCCCCTACGGAATATCCATAGAGGGCTATTGGTTAGAACCAACCAGTAGCGGTTAGTGTTGTTCTTTTCATATGTTCTTTAGTACTGTAAAGGTCAGCTTTAAGGTCTACGTCAACTTTAGGTGTTTGGTACGACAATCTAGCTCCTGCTGTAATTGCTTTACCATTGTTAAAGTCTGTCTCGACATAAATGCCTTTCTTAAAGCGTGGCTGTTCAGGTACAGTTAAGTCCAGTACTGCTTCGTGTACTTCAGTTACGACTAGCTTACCATTGTCTAGCTTATGTTCTTCCTTTACGTTATCTGTAGCAATTTCATGTCGCTTACCATTGACATTGACTACAATAGGCTCCTGCTTTGTTGTGAATTGTACGTCAGTATCTTCACGCACTCCAGTGATTGGATCTACAGCCTTTGGTAGATACTCAAAGGTAGTCGTTTGTTTTCTCTCATGCTCTACATGGATAGGAGCCTTTGGTTCATATTTAGGCTCTACAGGAGCTTCATGAGTATTAAATTTATAAGCAAGGAACGCTACAACTACGACAAAGATAAGTGGTATGATAATCTTCAGCCAGTTTTTAATCGTGTGTTTGTTCGGAGTTCCACTCATTAATGTATTCCCTCACTCTCTGTCTAATTTGCCAACCTAAACCATACAAGTCCCATCTCATGTCTGGGTCGTCATCATGTAAACCATAGCCATCAAAGTCAGCTACTTCTGCATGTGTCCATACGTTGCCTTCAGGATAAATACCAATCTCTACGCATAGCTTAGCGACAACTTTAGCCATCATATCTAATTGATCTTGTGTAGGTGGCTCTGAGCCATAATCAATGTTACCTTTAGCGTCAATAGAAGCTCCATAGCAACAACAAATAGAAATACCTACAGCTCGGCTATTGCGTCTCCATGTGTGAGCCTTTAAGTCCATTAAGCTGTCCATATTAGTGTGAAGGCTACCATTAGCGTCAATATTGATATGGTAGTCCCCAAAGTATTGCCCATAGTGCCCTGCTGTCCAGTGCAAATAGATTTTGTCGATTGCACCTCTAGCAGGGACTGTATAGTCCGACAAATCAGTGAAATTAATTTCTCTCATCAGTTCTCCTTTCGATTTCTGTAGATACTTTCTTAGGTAGTTCAGTCATCTTGTCGCCATCTACTCTGTAGTTCACCCCAATCTTACTCAAGCCTGCTTCCAATACTCTATCGAATAATTGACTACGTTCATATCCTGCTTCTTTAAGGTTCTCTGCGATACTAAAGAGTTCTGCAAAGATTACCCCTACATATAACAAAAGAGATACAATTTTACCGATGTGGAAGCCTTGTATCTCATATTGAGGGAACAGCAGGTATATAAATACTGCTAAGAATATGACTGTGGAATAAGCGACAAATTTAATCATGATATTCCATTTGTATTTTTTACTTTCTAAGTAGCCAGTCTCCCATGCTCGGAAGAAGATAGCTCTGAATAAATTCATCACTGTAGGATAATAGTCCTTGTCTTTACAGTAGCGAATAGCAATAGCTGTCCACTTTGTGAGTGTGTCGATAAAGACAATGATGATTACAAGAAGGAGTGCTAGAAGAGCGTCTCCTAGCACTTGAGAAGGTATTAACAATATATGCTCCTTTCGTTATGTTATTTAAGTTCCTTACCACCATACAAGCGTACAGTACCATTAAGGGAAGTTTGTACACGACCCCAAGATCTCCAACGTGGTGTACCATATACCCTGTAGTAGACTTCACCATTGTTAGTGTAGAAGTATTGCTCAATGAATTGACCATTACCATAATTCACTACTTTAAGGAAGCCATCAGGGATAGTTACACCCCATGGTGCTTGTGAAGGTGCGTTAGCTCCGCCTGCTACTTTAATTTGGTATACCCCAGTGTTAGTGAATGTATTCCAGTCAGTAGCTGTAGAGACAACTGTGAAGTGTGCCTGTGGTTCTGTAGCTCCACCACCGCCACCTGTAGGTATCTCAGATTTCTTCGCATAGGTAGTCTCTGCGTCTGTTTTAGACAAATAAGTAGTGCTCGCTTCAGATTTAGGTAAAAGTGTTGCTAAGCTAGTAGTGTCAGCTTTACCATTTACTTTTGTCTCTAACTCTGTGAGCTTACTTTCAGTTGTCGTCTTGTCTGCCTTTGCGTCTACCTGAGTTTTAACCTGATTTATCTTACCTTCTAATTCGGTCTTAGCTTCAGCTACTTTAGTGTTCACGGTCTCAGCTGTTAAGATATTTCTTAGGTCTTTCTCCGTAGCTACTCTGTAGGTTTGATTATCGGTTCTATCAAAGTACTCAAAAGTTTTACCTACAAAGAGTGTTCGTGTATCAGCCATACCAATCTCAAGGTTATCCTTGTTAGTGATACGGAATACATGGTGAGAGCCACCCTTGCTGTCTTTAGCTTGCAAAGAGGTATTATTAGGAAGAATAAGAGCTCCTGTTAAGCTACCACCTGATAACTGTAGATAGCGTGCGTCAGCTTGTGTTTGGTTAAAGGCGGTGCCTATGGAATTCCTAATCTCAGTTAGTTTAGTGTCGACTTCAGATTTAAGATAAGCGTCTTTAGCAGTCAAAATATTATAAATTCGACCATCTGATCTATCGTAGTTTTCTAAAGTTTTACCGACAAAGATTGTGCGTGTGTCTGCCATGCCAATCTCAAGATTGTTACCATTGGTAATTCTGAATACATGGTGAGCACTGCCTTTGCTGTCTTTAGCTTGTACGGATACACCATTAGGAAGGATAATAGCTCCACCTACTTCACCACCTGCTTTAGGGAAGTATGCTTCATCTGCTTTAGCTTTACTCAAGATTGTCTCGCCAATATCAAGCTCGTTCAATACTCTAGTAGTCTTATTCTTAGTTCTGTCGTATACCTCAAGGGTTTTACCGACAAAGATAAGTCTAGTATCAGCCATGCCAATCTCGAAGTTATCTTTATCAGTGATACGGAATAAGTGGTGAGCACTACCTTTAGTATCTTTAGCTTGGAAGGAGATATTGTTAGCTAATATAGGTGCTCCAGTTAGGTTACCACCAGTTGTCTTTAAGAAGCTCGCTTCAAGCTGTTGAGTAGCTAAGGAGTTCTCAAAACTTTTCGATGGGTTGCCTATATAGATTTCTACTTTATGCTTCTTATTAGGTTGCATAATGAGCACTGCAAAGTAGAATTTTCCTTTACGATACGCAATGTCCTCGATTTCAAACTTAGGGTTAAACTCAATGATTTGCTTGAGTTGTCCGAATGGTGTGATTTCTACAAGACTACCTAAGGTAGCCGACATGATTGCTCCATTGAGCATTAGTGCCCCATTGTTATTAAAGTCGTTGTACTCATAGTCAATTTGGTAGCTCTTATAGCGTTTGAATGTGTCGCCATAAAGGTTTACCTCACGAAGCCGTTGACTGCCTGATACAGGTACAATAGAAGCATATGTTCTTGTAATTGGATCATACGCAAGGTTGAATACACGCTCCGACAAAGTGATTGTATCCTCAATCTGCATTGTATTAGCATTGAGTACTGTAATGTTGTTACCGTTAGCTTTGCCATTTGTTACATAGATTTTGTCGGTGTACTTGTTATAAGCCATCGTATTGCAGTGCCCTAAGCGTTCATCTTCAAAGGTGTACTTATTGGTACGCTCTAGTGTATCTGCATTAACCTCATAGATGTGCTGTACAGTGCTCTCACTATTGATACAAGCAAGAACGAATACGTCTTTCTTTTCGTTATATGTGAAGCCTTGTATTTGGTTTACCCCTTCGTCATAAGTAAATTCGCCTAGCTTAGCAATGTTACTAGCTCCTTGTAGCATAGGTGTTTCATTAGGGTAGAATGGTTTGATATAGGTATAAGTACCATAGTCCATTACATCAGATACTGTATTGAAGCTCATGTGCTCTTGGATAACATAGTTACCCTTAGGAATTAACAGTACTTTACCGCTAAGGTTATTGTTAGCGTTCTTAAAGGCTTTAGTGTCGTCCGTTACACCATCACCTACAGCTCCAAACAGTTTGACTGATACAATACTTTTAGCTAGTTCTGCAAGAGCAGCGTTGTCATTAGTAATATCAAGTTTAAGCTGTTTAGTTTCGTCTAGCACTCGTTGGGTTTGCTGAGCGGTATCGACAAGTTCTTCCGTTAAGTGAGCTGTCTGTGTTTGCTGAAGGTTTAAATCTCTAGCAGTCATGATAGAGCTGTCTTTCCACTCTACAAGAGGAATAGTAGCTGTCTCACGATAAATGTAGAGCGGTTTCACCTCTGTAGGTGCGACAACTAGATTTACTGTACGACCATTAACTGTATAGTCTTTGTCGTACTCCAATAGCCTACCATCGACTTCTACTTTGATAAAATCTCGTGCGATGTAGTCAAAGCTAAAGTTATAGGTACGCTGTCCCACTACAGTCTTAGTGGTTAGTCGTGGTATCATCTATTACTGTCCTTTCGTTTTTCTATATTCATTATAAAGATTTACTAATTCATCATCACTCAAGTTTTCTGCATTACGTCCTTTGAGTTCCTTAGGTTTCTCTGCATTCATACCATCTGTCAACTCTTTACGTTTCTTAGGATCCTTCAAGAGCTCTTCAATAGTAGGCTGATGTACCTGTGGTTTAGGCTGTGGTTGTTCTTGAGTTGGTGCTTTAGGCTGTATTAGTCTAGTGTTCTTGAGTTCTACCTCTTTGAAGTCTCGTTTCTCTTTGTCTGCCATTTCTGCCATACCAGTTAAGAAAATCTGCATAGGCAAGTAGCGGTCAATAGGATAAATAGCAGTGATAGGGTTTTGTCCCTTACCTGCCTTTTGGTTTTCCTCTAGTGCTCCTAGAGCTTCTAAACCAGTGCGTGCTCCATTGTATAGTCTCATTACACTACCTAATACTGCGAATTGCTTAGCTCTGTCTGCCACAGTGTCAATCAACTGTCCATCTTCAGTCCACTCAGGGCGGTCTACAGTTGTCCTAGCAGTACTACCTTTACCTGTAAGAATTTTTCTAGCGTCATCACCAAAGGATAGAGACGACAAAATAGAGCTTCTTGTTAAGCCTGCTGTGATGATGTTGTCAGCTGTAAATGCTTTGTCTAAGTACTTCTGCTTGCGTTTCTCATCATTGCCATACATATACTCTGCTTGAGCTCTCTGACGAATTGCCCATAGCATACCGCCTGATAATATAGTAGACAAAGTTTGGATAGTATCTTCACGCTCCCAGTGCTCCATAGTTCTCATAAGGTGGCTATTAAGTGCCATTCGTGAGAAGGCTTTAAACTGCATTAGAATTGGTAGGATATGCCCAGTCATTCTAGTGTTACCTGCACTGAAGTGAGGTTGCATAATAGCGTCCTTAGAGTGTCTATCAAGAAACGCATGGAATTTGATGTAGCTCATAGGGTCTACTTCCTGCCATTCTCGAAGGCTCTTACGGAGTGCCTGTGGATCACTGTGGTCTAAGTTCGACAAATAGTGCTTAACTGTCTCTTTGAATGTAGGAATGTCGTCAATACCTACACGCTTAAACATACGCTCACTAAAGAGGTTCTTACGGAGTGTACTATTGAATTCATCATTAGCCCAGTCAATCATGTCAGGTACTAAGTCCGCCTTGATAGATTGAATACTATGGTTAGTGATTTGCTGTACTTGAGACAATGTAGATGTAATGCGTGCCCCTAAGCTAATACCATCATGAGCTTGTCCTAAGGCTTCCATATGTAGTCCGCCTATGTTGTTCTCAAGATAGTTCCTGTCGGTTACCAGTGGGTTCCACCAATTTGTCTCCGACATATATGTTCCTATCTCCATTTTCCTGAAGTCTGCTAATTGGTCTGCTGTAACGTACTTAGCGTGCTTCAAGTCATGGATAAAGTCATGTAGTCGTGGAATGAAGTGTGTCAATGCTCGTGCACCAACTTTAGCTGTAGCTCCTGCGTGCTCTGCTATTGCGGATAAACCAAAGTTCATACCATTGAGTGTGTAGGAAGTGTCCAATAGTAATTGCTGTAGTCTGTCCATAGCTGTCTCAGGTGTAGGAATAACGTCCTCGAATATGCGTGCACCAGTAATGTGATGGAACGCTTTATGGAAGTCCTCATAGCTTAGCTTAGCTTCCTTCTCTGTTACATAGCCTAACTGCACTGCTTGCTCAAGTTCATTCTTAATCTTAGTGTCGTAACGATGAGACAGTGCTCCAATATCGTCTACGTTCATTACCTGCTTGATAGCAATAGCACCACTTGAGCGGTTAGAGACATAATTCATATGATTAAAGATATTAGTGTCTCGAAGGTCTGTGTCAAAACTAAAAACGTCATTAAGAGCTTTATCTGTCGTACCACCTTTTAGCTTCAATGGTAGGACTAAGCCAGTGTCCATCGGTAAACGTCTCTTGAAGTATGCTAAGCGTTTGTCGCCTTTAATATCCTTCATTTGTCCGTCATCGAATGTATGCTGTCCTGCTCTCATGATATGGTCAGCGTATGCTTCTGCTTCAGTTCTAAGGTCAATGCCTTCGTCCAATCTATCTCTGTCTACTGCTTGCTCAATATAAGATACTAAGAAGTTACGTTGAGCTTCCTTACTTACGAATTTCTCCGACATAAGATTTAGCTTGTCTTTAGATACTCTTCGGTACAACTCAGGACTACCATCGAAGTCCTCGCTTACCAGTCCTGCTCTCTGAAGGTTCTTTAAGTCTAAATCACGGAAGTCCTTAACGTGATCTACAGTATTGACTATAGTCTCACCATAGTGGCTAATGTCTTTACCATCACGATATTTCTCATGATATGCTTTACTTACTGTCTCTGCGAATTCCTCTTGAGCGTGCTTAGGGTTAAACCATTGACGCTTAGGTCTCTCAAGGTACCACTTACGGAAGTCATCTTCAAAGACTGCCATTTGTATCTTATAGTCCTTCTGTACGACCTGCTTAGCAAGTTCTACAGGAAGTCCTATATTTTGTCCTCGGTCTCTTGGGTCAAGCAATAAGGCTTTCGCAAAGTGTCTCATGGTATCCGATGGGCTATTCGCTAAGTGCCCATAAGTATTACCCATGATTTTGTTAAGCTCTGCTTCTTGCTTAATCTTACCAGTGGTACCAGTAGAGCCTTGAGTTTCCTGAAGGACTTTCTCAGGGCTACTTACACCACCCTTACCCATATATAGGTAATCGTCCTCAGGCTTAATTTCTGTCTTAATTAACGCTTGTAGAGGTTTATTTTGAGCTCCAGTAGGTTCAAAGGGTATTTCTTCATCGCCATTCATAATGCGTCCTAATTGGCTCTCAGGGAGTTCAGGAAGGACTACTTCAGGTGCAGGTGAGCCATCAGCAGTGAATGGTATCTCCTCATCGGCTCCTATAGCGTCAAAGAAATGGTTTTCTTTAGCATTGACTGCTTGTGTGATAACTGAGTTAGGCGACAAAGTTACATCATTGATTGATACTGAGCCATCTTCATGTCGTACCACTGGTGTACCGATGAAGTCGTCAGGGTTCTCTGCAACTGTCTTTAGGTGAGCCTTGAGTTCACTATTTGTCATTCCATAGGCTTCTTTAGCTTCAGCCCATTGCTTACCGCTCTTGTGTCTCAATAAGTGCTCTGCAAGTTCTGCTTCAGATTTCCCTGAGCTTTCGACAAAGGCTTCTCTAGTGCTCTTAGGTTTAGGCTCAGGTAGTCGTCCTAAGTCTGAAGCCTGCATTAGTGCCTGTTCACTCTCAGCTTCAATTTGTCGTCCCAGTTTGTCCATCTCAGGAGTATTGCCTACTGCTGTCTTATGGTGGTCGTGTATAGAGTGCAAGTAACGTGCTCCTGCCCCCATACCTGCCCCAAAGAGAAATGCTGTAGTATAGTCAGGTTGATAACCACCATACTGTTGAGCGACATACTGGTCTCCCATATTGATTAAACCATTGGCTAAGCCTAGCTCTGCCATTTGGAATACTTTATTTGCTCCGATGTTTGCTAGTGTTTTACCGCCTAGTCTCATGAGCATTTTACCGACAAGTGCTTCCTGTCCGACAAGTGGTACGAAGTTAAGTGGGTCTGCCACTGTACCTAAAATACCACCGATACTCTTAAAGCCATAACCTGCTTTCTCCACTCGCTCTTGTCTAGCATAGTCCTCACGCTTCTGCTGTATGAGTGCTCCTAGCTGTGCTTGAGATTTAGCATTGGCAAGCAGGAAGTGTTTTGTCTCAAGGTCATTAGGGAAGTACCTGTCGATTGCTTCAAGGTCGGCTTTATTAGGTGCCCAGTTAGGATCTATAGGTTTGAGCCCTTGAGCTTCATTCATGTTACCACCTGTACGAAGCAATGATACGGAACCATTGTTGTACCATTCATTCAGGAAGCTATCCTTAAATTGCTTACCGAAGCCACCAATATTGGTATCCTGTAAGGGCTCAAATATGTCATCTGAGAAGTCATATATCTGTGGACCGACCCCTTTTTCAAGTCCTGCGAAGCCTGCATAGTGTCGACCGACTTTCTCGCTAGGTACATATGTTGCGTCCATACGTCTATTCATGCCATCAATATAAACACTCTCAGGGTCTCCATAGTAGCCATTCTCTTTTAAGATATGTGCATATTCCTCTACTGATGTAGCATTATGAATTTCAGGGTAATATTTAAAGAAGCCATCATGTAAATATGTTACATACTCTTCTACACTATCAAAGTGTCCATAATAGCCGTCTCCATCAGGTTGCTTACCTGCTGTCTTACTGTACCCTGTTAAGCCACCAAAGTTTAAATCTTCAACGGCTAAAGGTGAGGTTCCGTCCTCACTTTCGTGTCCCATTTGGGCTATTAATAATTTCTTAAAGTAGTCTGAGGTACCATACTTACGTTGGTAAACCTCAGCCGCTTCAAGTATATTAGGGTTAGTTTCCATTGATTACCTCTCTTTAAATACCATAGAATGGAACAGCCCCAGTCGTTTCGTCTGCTAAGCGTTCACCTTGAGCGTTCTCTAGGGCTTTATTGTATTGGTATGTACCCTCTTCTTGAGCTCGCTCGTCAGCTGTAGTAGCACTTAGGTATTGATAAGCTCTGTAGCCTATGTCTTGTGGATAATAAGCCTTACCAGTCATTTGACTTGCTTGTCGTACATATACAACGTCTTGGTCTGGGTCATAGCTAACCCATGAGCCTGCCCCTTGTTCAGCCTTTAAGGTGTCCAATACGTGTCGAATACCTTCACTTGCGAAGCTTTCACTAGATACACCTGTGTTATTAATGATAGAGCGTGGCAAGAGTACACCATCATAGTTGATATAAGAGTGCACTAGATTGCTCTTAGCTTTATCCATAGCTTGGTCTGCTGTAAAGCGATTAGTAGCTCGTAGAATTTCAGCTTGGTCTCTGATAGCCCCTAAGAGCCCATCAGGTGTGCTCTGTGGAATATCAAATGCACTCCAGTTACCTGTGCGTACATTTAATGCTTCAGAACGACCCATTTTAACCTCACTTACTTCTCTCTTAATTCTGTCTGCTGTATCAGGGTCTCGTAACGCTTGCATACCCATAGCGAATATTTGAGTACCCTCTTGTTGCCCCATGCTATCCTGTAGGCTCGCTAAGGCTTGAATACGACCTGCCCATTTAGGGTTAAGTAATTGATGTACCATGTTAGGTCTAGCTCGATATAAAGATACTGCTAAGCCGACAACTTCAGGAATGTTACCACTTTGATCCATAGACGCTAAGCCTACTTCCATTTGGTCTGCCATAGTAGTTCTCATAGCATTACCTATAAGTGGGTTAGCTAAGACATACTGTAAGCCATCGTATTGACCGCTTAGTAGTCTTTGTCGTAGCATTTCTCTAGCTCCACTGATGAATACATCAGGGTCTATACCCATATCCTTTAGGTCTGCTTCACTTCTAGGGAATTCCATTCCGTTCCATGACGCTTTACCATTTAGCATTGCGTCAAACATTGGGCTTAATGTCGCCATTGCATTACTTCTAGCTAACTCAGTTTTCTGCTTCATGAGTGCTAACTTTTGTTGTCGTGCTATCTCAGTCTTGATATTAGCTACTGCATGGTTATATAAAGGTGCTACCATTCGGTAGTCCTCAGGGCTCTCTTCTTTAAGACGTGTATAGATTGCGTCAAGAGCTTCTATACTCTTAGCCCCTTCGATTTCCTTATTGAGTGCGACAAATCTATCATTACGAATTTTAGTTGCTTCAGTGTTAGCACTGTCTTTGTATTCCGACAAATCAATCATGTCTTTAACTCGATTTCTGTCGTCATACTCCATGTCCCCAAAGGCTTCTACAAGTCCTGCATTACCAGTCTTAGAGATTGCTTCGGCTACATTGGCTAATAGCTTGTACTCAAGATTGCTATCACTTGTGGCTGTCTCACGGATATTCGTCAAGATAGCGTCAAGGTATGGTGTACCTTCCTCTACAGAAATGTTAGGGTTATTCCGTGCGAAGTCGCCTACCATTGCAGTAATACCATTAACACGCTCTAGTTTTAACTGTGTCTCTTTACGCTTCGTAAAGGTGTCGAATACTGCCATCTTGGTTGCCATGTGTTGCTCTTCAAGTCCGTTTTGAAAAGCGTACTGGTTCTCAATGTTCTCTTCCGACATATAGTCTTTTAAACGTGCTTCGTAAAACTCATCGAAGGTATTGAATTGTCGTGGTAAATCAGGTTGCTGTTTATGTTGGTCATCATAGATATTCCAGTCGCTCTCTATGCGTTTACCCATCTCAGTACCTCTCATGCGGTCAATAGTTGCTACTGCATACTCATTGTCCTGAAGGTTGAATTTACCACTGGTTGCTAGAATTTGTCGTGTAGTCAGTCCTTCCTTTTGCTCTTCAGTCATACTTGTGAATACTTGAGGAGCTACAGCTTTCGCTATCTTTTCTTTACGCTCCTCTTCATCATGCGTATACTGTCTCCACGCTACTCCTAGTTGCGATAAGCCTGTTGCAAGCATATCACTAGCGTTCGTAAAGCGTGCCATAGGAGCTCCTACAGAAGCTACATTAGACAAATTCTGTTGATATGTTTGAGGTGCATTCGGCATAAACTGTTGTGCAGTGCCTACAGAGCCACTCACTTGTGTGTTATTGTTTGCCATTTAGAGCATACCTCCATTAAATGTATATTGATTACTGTTCTGATCAAACCCAATTCGTGGGTTACCAAATCTTATAGGACTTCTAAAGGAAGTGCTTAGGAGCTTAGGATAGTCCATATTCACCGACAAAGCTGAAGCGAAGCCATTAGCACTGTACTGATAGCTTGCACTATTAGTGTCGTATCGAATATTAGGGTTACCATAATTGATTGCCTTAGGGTCATTAACTGTATACCCTAGCACTCCTCGTCTAGTGTCCGCTAGGCTAAAACCATCGTTAGCACTGGTTCGCCATGGATTTTGACTAGCACTCCTAAAGGAGTAGTCAGGTGTCCATCGGCTTACTGTACTAGCTACATGAGCTCCACTGGTACCACCTGCACCTTGACTGTCGCCTAGTTTAGCAAGTCTATCAGTGTTCATGTTCTTATAAGCGTTATAAGACTGAATAGCATATCCTGCTTGACTTATAATACCGCCTAATAGAGTTGGAATTCTTGGTGTCTCAAGGTGCGACAAATATTCCCTAGTGCTGAGAAATGCTCGTTCTTTGTTTTGGTCAATCTCATCACTCTTACGGATAAAGTTGTCTTTAACTTGAGTTGTCGCTCGGTTGCCATCGGCTTTCGTTGAGCGTACTAATAGCTTAGCTGTTTTACCATTTTGGTATTCTCCAGTGCTTGCCTGTACGCTTGCTTCAAGCCCTCGTGCCTGAAGTCTAATTGCTCCCAACTGAGCTACACTAGCTTCAAAGGCATTTCTACGTTCGTTCTCAAAGTTACTAAGAGAATAGTTCATAGTCTTAATAGCCCCTTTAGCTTGTGCTATAATTTGGTCTGCTTGAGCTTCTGCTTGTCGCCTTTGGTTCATGTAGTTGCTATACATACTCCAAAGGTCTATACCCATACCAATCTTAGAGTTAGCCCCTAGAGATCCTGTGGAAGCTAAGCCACCTGCACTCATGAGTTGGTTTACTCCAGTCCCCATATGTCTCCTTTCTATATCTGTCTAAATTTATATGTTACAAGCCCCTGCCATACTGTCGTGTTAAACGCACTCGGAAGAGGGCTTTTGTTTATTACTGTTACTGATGTGTCAGTGTTACGTCCCATTAGTGGTACTCTAAACTCTCCAGTCTCCAGTGGGTGAATACCGACCTGATTACTTGGTGTACCGACAATTCGTGCTGTCATCTTATAGTGCTTAGTAGACTTACCTGTAGCTCTTACCTCTACTTCAAATTCTCCTATCTTATCATAGTTGATATTCAAGAAGCGAAGCTGTAGGCGGTCATTAGGTATCGTATCGGTACCAGTCTGTGTAGCCTGTTTGATAAAGAATGTACTATAGGTAAACTTGAGGTCATAAGGTACACCTACATAACACTCAATGTCTGCCATTGGTTCGACCTGATGAGGAATTACTACTGTATCCTTTCCTGTGTACACTAAGCCATTCTTCAGTACTATTGTGTAGTCTCTAGGTTCAGAATAAGCGTCCCCATAGATTGATTTAATATCGTATCGCATTTCTTTAGTGTTCTTATCGAAGGTACCTTGCAATGTCGTTTTAAACTTCCTGTCAAGCATTACACGATAAGGTTCATCGACAAAATCTTTAGTATTGTAGCTAATAGGCATTTTCTCAAGGAACGTATTGCCACCTCGATTGATGACTAGGTACATCATAGAGTTGATGAAGTCTGCTCCGACAATCTCCCCATCGAATGTCCATCGGCTCCAACTAGCTTGAGCTTTAGTGTCGTTAAGGAATAGGAATTTATAAATGTACATTGTGTCCCTTTGGTTGTCGCTAAGTAACATTAAAATGTTCTCATTGCTACAAGCCTTGAGTGTGTATATTTTATTCTTTAGGAAGTTCGGAACGTGTCCAGTAATATCTGTAGCGTTCTTTTGTGTCGTACTATCAGCAACTGCGAAGTATTCCTGTACGGCTGTAAAGTCAGTCTTTTGAGCAGTGAAGTACAAGTTACGACCTACACCAATAGGTTTTATCCATGTGTCTGCGTCAAACTCAGTTACCTGATCTATGACTGCTGTCTTAGGGCTAAGTACACCTTCGGCTCTCAAAACGAATTGTGTTTGAGCACTGAAGAGATACAAGTCCTGATTGAATGGTACTGCATTGTATAAAGTACTTACTCGGTTATGAGATACTTGTAAATCTATAGGGTCAGTGTCGACAACTCCTGTAGCACTGTCTACCCAGAAATTAAAGAAGTCTGAGGTTTTCGACAAGTTTACTGCTTCACCTGAGATAATTCCTAAGCGGTTCCTGAAAAAGAATATGTCATTAATCTTGTTGCCTATAAAGGAAGGCTCAGGGTTACTATCATCATCACCTGTTAGTCGTTTATTCCAGTTCGCTCTAGTAAACGTAAAGGTGCCATTAGCTTCTCTACGGATAATGTGTGGAAGTGTTTCCCATAGTAAACCTACAGCAATGTTAGGCTTAGGGCATTCTTCCCATAGCTTGAGCCCTGCATTGTAACGAACATAGTAGTCGTCATCTGTAGAGCGTTCTCCTTTGACTAACACTGTGTAGCCATGAGGCGCTGAAGAAGGCAACAAGTCAAACTTAGGTGTCGTATTAGTGAATAACTTCATAGCTTCACCATTGAAGCCATCGGATACTGAAATGTCATCTAAGTTGCCTATAAGTTGTAGCCAGTTAGTACCTTTGATAACCTGCAAGTTTTGTACACCTGAGGGAGCAAAGGTATCCTTTTCGCTATACTCACGACCTTTGTAAATGAATACTGTTCGTGAATGGTATCTAGTAGTATCACTACCTTCGATTGCAATCTGTCTACGTTCTTTCTTAATACCATATGAATTCAATTCAGTATCATTCATATCCCTAAACATTTTAACTACTCCGCCTGCAAGGAGCTTAAAGAGTTCATTACTGATATTGTCTGTGGCAATTTTAGTAGAGTGGTTCGCTTCGCCACCATCAGGTGTCGTATAGGAATAATCTTGCCCCTGTATGCGTACTGTGTACTTCCGACCATATTGCCCTTGACGTACTACGACTAGAGCCCCTTGTGTCTCCCAAATATTCGGTGAGCGGTCTCGTGTATCCATTTGAGCAACTTTAGTTGTATTCACGACAAATGTATGATCCGCTACAGTGATTGCCTTTAGCTGTTCATTTGGTTTGTCGCAACGTACATAGTCAGGAGCACTATTCTCCATGTTTACTGTTTTCTCATTACCATTCAAGTCGAAGATACGAATACCAGTGCCAGTGAAAGCAATAATGTATCGCTCATTGTCGTCTCGATTGATAATGTGAATTTTAGTCTTTAGTGGTAGCGTAGGTAGTTTCTTAATGTGTTGCGTTGGTGGTCTCTTTTGTAAACCACCTGCTTCTGTAGAGTAGCCATTAATCTGTTCCTCTAGCTGTTCTGCATGACGCAACTTAGGTGGCTGTTGTGATATACCTGCAATAAGGTTTTTAATGGTTTGCTGTACAAGTGCCATCTGTTACCCCCTATTCATATAAGTTTGTATTGCAGGGTTCTGAAGGATATTAGATTGCTCTAAAGTTATCTCGTTTTCCATCATCTGCATATACGCTTGTGCTTCTTCCTTTTGAAGCTCCTGCATAATCGTAGGGTCTCCTAAGTATCGTGCGACAAAATGATTAGCTGTGCGTACAGTAATATATTGTCGGAATACCTGTGGCATTTCTTCAAAAGGTACATATTGAATTACTTTAGCTGTTAGTGGAGCGTCAAAGCGGTCTGTATTATTGGTTACATCATATAGCCACTCATCACGCTTTCTCACGATACGCTTGTCGTCAAACTGAATAGACAAGATAGCGTCGTCCCAAAGGATACGCTTAGAGTGCTCATCAGGAATTAAAATGAATGGGTTAATCGTATTGAAAGTCCACCCCATTACCTGAATAGCTCTTGTCTCAGCTTCTAGCATACGAACTGCATTGATCGTGTCGACATTCTCACTGTTCTCTAAAGTGTCTACAGGAGCTTCACCCATAGCTCCGCATATTTCATTCACTGCGTCCAGTTTGGTTAGTGGTGTTAAAATCATGTGTTCTCCTTTAGACAAAAAAGGGGATAGCCATAAGACTACCCCCTAGAGTTACTTTAGATTATTTAGCCAAGATAATACCAGAAGCTTCAGGACGTAAACCGCCATGACCTACTGCGTTCTTAGCAATAATCATATCTGCTTGCAACTCAGCACGGCGAGCGTGTTCTAATTGCAAGTCTTTAAGTTTTACAGTTGCTACTGCTGTACGATGAGCACAAACTGCCAATGCATTTGCATAGTCAGCAGGGAACTCATGACCTTCAGGAGCTGTACCAAGCATACCTGTTTTGTCGGCACCGCCTGCTTTCAAGTGTGGTACTGCTACGATTTTGAAGCCACAGAGTTTATCAATGTTACCATCGACAATAGTTGCTACTGCACCATAGTCTTTATTGATAGCGTCTTTAGAAGCAATCAATGCACTCTCAACTTCAGGAGTGATGTATGCAAAGCGTTCTTCTTCAGGTACATACTGGGAAGTCCATTTAGATTTCATTTCAAGCAAGCCATCAATTACAGCTTTACCTGTCTCATAGTTAATACCTGCACCACCTGTAATAGTTTTCTCTACGACAATACCTTTGCCTAAGCCAGTGATATTCTCTTTGTTAGCTTTTACAAGTTTTGCAATTTCTGCTACTACAGCACCATCGGAAGCAATAGCTAACGCTTCACCTAATTGCTTAGCGTATTCGCTTCGTACTTCATAGTGAAGCATAGCTTCGTAAATATCAGTGATAAGTACGTCTGCTGTCAATAAGCCATCAATGTTGATGGTAACTTCATTGTGTGGAATTGCTTCACGAAGATCGTCAAGATTGGAACCTGCTGGCAAGTAGTGAGCTTTACCACGACCCATTACTGGGAATGTAGTAGCTTTACCATTGTCGATAGATTTCGTCATATGGTTGCCCATAACTTTGCCTGCTCGTGTGAAGGCTTTTAATACATCACCACTGAATACTTTAAGAAAATTTGCTAATTCATCGCCTGTGTTTTGTACAGAAGCGGGTTTTTGATAATTAGTTACACCTGCCAAATTTGTTCTCCTTTAGATTAGAAATTAGAATTAATAATTTTTTGTTCCACCTGTTTACGATAGATTGGGTCTTTGTCGTAACGTGGGTCATTCATTGCGTCTAACATTTGTTGTTTAGATAGATAAGCATTTGTGTTGTCGGTTGTGCCACCTGTGGACTGCCCTAAGATTGTCTGATTAGTAGTACCATTGACTGCCTTCATGTTTGCTTTTACACCTTGGATAACCATATTGATTACACCTAAGTTGCCTGTGTTAATCGTGTCGTTAAAGTCTTGTACTGCCTTATCACCTTGAGAGCTAACGAATTGAGCTACTTGTCGGTACTCATCTTCTCCACCTGCAAAGCCTACGACTGCGTTATAGAATTTCTCTTGAGTTGCTTCTACACCACTGATGTATGCGTCAACGACTTCCTTTGGATAACCTGCGTTCGCTAAGGCTTCCAAAGAAGCGGACGACAACTGACCATTTTTGTTGTACTCATCTTCAAGAGCTTTAAAGTCTACGTTACGCTCTGCTAAGTCTTTCTGTAGTTCTTCTGTAGCCTGCTGTTGTTGAGCAAAGGCTTCTTGTACTGTATTTGTCTGAGCGTCAACTGCTGTTGTAGCGGTTACCTCTGTAGTTTCTGTTTGTGTGTTTTCTACCTGCGGTTGAGCTTCAGTTTGTACCTGTTGTTGTTGTTGATCCTCAGTCATCGGTTCTGCTTCGACAATCTGAGTATTGTTTTGGGCATTAGCTACAATGTCCATCTAGTTCATTACCTCACTTTCATTCATTGCTCCTGACATAGCCTGCTCTACTAGAGCCTGCTCCTGTTGAGCTTCCATAGCTTGTTGTTGTTCCTGTTGTATCTCCTCATCGGTCTTGATGAGCCCTGTAGTATCAATACCTAAACTTGTCGCTATTGCAGTGAGCCATTGGTTTACCTTCATGTAGCCCATAGCGTCAGGCATTTGACTTACCACTCCCATAAAGGTCATAAACTTATTGAAGTCATGTCCTCGTCCTAGTGCTTCCATACCAGTTGTAATTGTCGGCTCTACGAAGCCTTCAGGAAGCTGTGCGACTTCTCCTCGTGCCATAAGGACTGCTAAGATACGTCTCACAAGTGGCAACTGGAATTCTTGAGTTAAAATGCTATATACACCACTCAAGGTGTCCTCAAGTTCACTAGCGACTGTCCTGATTTCCTCTGCGGTTACTCGTTCAGCGTTACGCTGTACTACGCTAGACAAAAGAAAAGCAAACGATAAGCGTTGCTCAATAGTGTCAGCAGTAGCTTTTGTCGTTTGCATATCAGGATATTTATTAAGTTGTAGTGGTTGAATGTCCTCTACACGACCACTTACGAAGTCGCCTTCTTGAGCGTTCTGTAGAAGTTTAGGTCTAGTAATACCATTAGGGTTCACTAAGTAGAGCGTGCGTGCACTGATGGAAGCCATGGTTACAAGTGCTTTTGATAGCTTCTCAAGACTTGTTAAGTCGCCTAAATATTCCTCTACCATAGAGCGTCCATAATCTTCGTTGTCGCTCTTTGTCATTCTTAGTACAATGTATGGGAATTTTTCTTTAGGATAAGTCTGTTCACTACCTGCAATTTGAATACCATCAACTTCACTGAAGCACTCATAATTGTCGTCTACTAAGTCGCACTTAGTGTATACTTCAACTTCCTCATCGTCTTTCTTATCAGGGACTAGATTGTATGCTTCAGGTGGTAACGTGCGTTTCAATAGGACGTCTTTAGTAATCAATGTTACGACTGTCCCTACACCATCACGCTGTACTACATAGTGGTTTAGGTCATAGAACTTAGTCCCATCTCTGTCAGGTGGCAAAAAGAGTGTTCCATTACCTGTGATTAATAGGTGTCGGTTAGCTTCCTGAGCAGTGATACGAACTTGGTTCTCTTCCATAAATCTCATGCAGGATTGTTCAATCCTCATGAGTGCCTGCTCGACCTCTTGGACTTTCTGCTCGTATACCTCAGGTGAAGCCCCTTGTAACTGTTGCTTCATCTCTGCCGACAAACCCAATTTAAAAAAGCCCTCATTCGGTGGGAATAGGGCAAGGGTTAGCTTTGATGTTAAGTTGTTAACTCCTCGTGCTCCAATCGACTGATAAGGTGTACTGAATTTCTTGTTACCATCATCGTTTTTGTCGTGGAATACATGAGGGAGCGTTAGTTTTGCACAAGCAATCGCTCGCTGTACATAAGGTTCTCTTTTGGTTTCTAATTGATTGTATAGTGCTTTCGCTGATATACCTTGGTCTTGTGGTTGTTTAGATTTTCGTTTCTTAACTGCCATCTATACGTTCACCCCATTACCTCGTGTCTCACCTGCGTTCAGTCCTGTAGTAGGAATTTGTAGGTCTTTCTTACCTCGTGCTTTACGTTTACGCAAGCCACCACCTTTAGTGTCGACATACTCTTGATCTGTCTCATCGGCTCCTTGCGGTGCCTGCGGTGCAGGAGTAGGAATATCAGGCTTGTCCATACCAAAGAGTTTCTTTAGTCCGCCCATAGGTCTCCTTTCTGTTACATATTCATAGGGTTATAACTATCTGTATCTCGTTTGATTGTTAAGGCTTCCCTGTTGCGTCTAACATAGTTCGGCTGTTCGCCACCTAGTTGAGCTGTCTCAGGAGCTTCTGCTTGAGTGTAGGGTACAAGGTCTTTACCAGTTACCTGTGGAACAGCTTTAGCTTTACTGCCCCATTTCTGAGCAACTTTATTAAGTACCATGCCTACTGCAAGCTGAGCTAACATAGTGCCCATCTATTTCCCCTTTCTTTATTTAAAACATTATAGTTCTCTATCTCGTGGATACATTAGATTTTATATTCGTCTCTCCATGAGCTGAGACAATTTATTACTTCGTCTACAGCCATGATATAAGCAATCTTTTGCTCTGCATTTAGGTTGTCTCTCCTGAGAATTGAATGAGTATCAAAGGCTCTCTTGAGTTCCTCAATGATAATCTCGTCAACTCTAGGGACTGGTCTATCAAGATTACTCATAGGCGATCACCTTCACCATGTCTGTACAGATAGGTTGAAAGCCTGCTTTCTTATAGCCATTCAATACCAGTCGCTCTGTTTTACCTGTAGACAAAACATTGCCACTGATGATGAGCTCTGCTTCATAACCTCTAGCTACTCGTTCAAGTTCCTTAATAGCTTCTCTTTGAATACCACTGTAGCTAGTGTCGATACAGAATACACTTTCTTCCATTACGACAACTTTGTCAGTCCACCATAGCTTACCTATGTCGAACATTAAAAACCCAATAAGGCTCCCTGTAGCGTTATACCACGCTCTGATTTTTCCTTTAGCGTTCTGCTCAAGGATATGACTATAGACTGCTCCTTGACTGCCTAGAGCTTCTAATAGGTGTCCTTTAGCTTCCCTTTTGAGTGCACTGATATAAGTCATTGCGTCCTTCTCAGGGTTTCTCAAGTGATATTCTTTGACTACGGTGTCCATAGTTTCACTTCCTTCTTTGTCTTGTTGTAATAGCCTTTTTGTAAAATGAATGATAATCTAGCGTTGACTAGAGCTTCTTCTTCAGTACTGCCATTAGCGACATAAGCTCGTACTACAGCTTCCCATGAGCAGTCCTCGTCAAGGATACGTTTAGCTCGTACTTCACCAATCTTAGGGCAACCCTTATAGTTATCTGCTGTATCACCTATGAGTGTCTGATACATATGGAAGTAGTGGGCTTCCTCTTTTGTCGTATCATAAAACTCATTACGCAAGAAGTCATATAAGCGACAAGGAATACTTCGGAAGTCCTTATCGCCACTAATCATGATTGAGTTCTTGTCTGCACTAATACCAATACAGTCGTCTGCTTCAAGGTTATCAATCATCATTACCTTAAAGTTCTCTTTAACCCACTCTCGCATTGGAATAAACATCATTGGTTTACGCTTAGATTTTCTATTAGCCTTGTATTCAGGACTGATAGATTTTCTGAAGTTCCCCTTTAGGTCAGTCATAGCCATGATAATCTCATATTCACCTTCGATGTTCCAGTGGTCTAAGACAAGTGGTACTAGCTCTGCAAGGTGGCTATCAAAACTCATGGTAGCGTCAGGGAATGAAGCACTTAGAGTATAGAAGCCATCTCCCCAGTCATGTTCAGTCTCTGCGTTCTGTAACGCTAGATAAATCATCATGTCTGCGTCAATGAGTAGTTTCGTCTTTGTCGCCATCTGTCTCCTCGTGTTTCAAATTCTTTTCAGTCCATTGATTTAAGAGCTCCTTGTACTGTACTAAGCATAAGAAAAACTCATTATTTTTCTCCTGAAGTTCTTCAGGTAAATATTTAGTAATATTCCAGTCGTCTACTAAGTTGCCTAACTGCTCGTCAATGAGTACGACTGCTATTACCTCTTGTAGTTCTTTTGTGATTTTCATTAATGACACTCCGCCCAGTTCCTACCGATTTTACCTTCGGTATCTAATTGAATTCTAAATTTAAACTCTTCTTGTACATCTCGTACTGCTAATTGTGCTTCCTTAACGACAAGCTCTGCAATTTCTTTAGTTCTACAAGCTACTTGAATTTCATCGTGGATCCATGCCATGAGACAATAATCTCCGTTCCAGTCATGCTGAAGTCCTAGTGCTTGTAAACGCTCTTCAGTTCTTGTCGTCCATCTCTTACAAATAAGAGCTCCTGCTGATTGCAATAAGAGGTTTAGTGCACTATGCAATGAGCGTACATGAAGTTTTCTTCCGTCAAGCCCTTTGAGCCACTTACGTTTATACCTGCGACAACGTGCTGATACATCATAAGGAGCTAAGGTATCCTTAATGCTACTTGATAACTTTTTGATTGCAGGAGTATTCTTTAAGAATTTAGCCTTGAGTTTCTTTCCGTCCTCTTCGGTTCCTCCGACAATCTCACCAATCTTTGCATTACCGCCACCATAGAGGAATGCATAGATAAATGTCTTAGCTTGGTTTCTTGTCTCAAGCCCTGCGTTCATTTGGTTAGCTGTATGAATATCACCATTGAGTATCTCATGAGCATACGCTCCATGGTCGAATGGTGCTAAGAAGTGTGCTAGACAACGAAGCTCTAAGCCTGAGCAGTCAATACCTGCTTGGTACCACCCTTCAGGTACTCCAAAGAGTTCTCGACATTGATAGCCATAAGGTTTGTCGATAGCAGGTACTTGAGCTACATTAGGGTTACTATGAGTAGCTCGTCCTGATACTGCTCCATTAGGGTTTACCTTACCATGTATTCTATTGTCATCTCCTAGTAGCTTTAGCCATGCTTGATTGCCATCTGCTAATTGTCCTAATCGTTTCGACAACATAAATGCAGTGCTGTAGAGCTTAGCAATATGATGTACTTCTTCGCTTGCCTTAGGATCATTGATGATTTCCTGTAGGCTCTCTTCGTCTAACTTTAGTTTTCTATTGATTTCCTCTCCGTCCTCATCTGTCTCGATTTCAAACATTGTGTCTAACCATTTATAACCAAAGTGAGTGCCTAAGATATACTTGAGCTGGTCTCGTGAATTGATTTTAAACTCTTTGTATTTCTGTACAGGAACACCAGCTTTATACCCTAGTCGCTTATTGTCTCTCTTAGGAATAAACACTCGGTCAGGAATTGGTGGTACATACTGAGTGAGCTCTTTAGTGATACGCTCTAGTTCTTCCCTTAAGTCTGCCTCAAGTATTACTGCCTTTTGTTTGTCGAATTGGAAGCCATTCTTTTCTTGCTTTTGCATTAACCATTGAGCTTTATGTTCAATCATTGAAGCGTGTTCTGTAAAACCTTTATCGACAAGTTTGTTATAGAGCTTATGTGTAACTACTACGTCTTGCTTGTTGTAGGCTAACATTTCCTCATTAAAGCAAGCCCATGCGTCCTCATTGTCCTCGCTGTATGTACCTTTGAGTTCGCCTAAGCGATAACCAAAGGCTTGCAAACTATAGCGTCCATAGAGTTTCTTAGGTAGTACTCCTTTTCTCATTAGTCCGATGTCTACATCTTTAATGTTTGAGTAGACAAGTCGTGCTAGTATTAGTGTGTCGATTACCTTTTCATGCTCAAATTTAACTCCATAGAGCTTCTCTAAGCACGGAACGTCGAACGCTATAACATTGTGTCCGCATATTTTGTCGGCTTGTAAAAGTTTCTGTACACCTTGCTCGATCTCATTAGGTCTATACTCAAAGTACTCTTCTGTTTCAGTGTCGTAGACTACCATACAGTGCACTTTGGTTACAGTGTCAAGAAGTCCGTTTGTTTCAATATCAAAGACTAACATTAGTATTCTCTCAATAAGTCTTTAAGGCGATTAATTTCGTCTGTCGTTTCGTCAATATCAATTTGATTTAGTTTGATTGTTTTCTCTAGGTATTTATTTTTCTTATTTAGAGATTGTACTAAGGTCATATTTTTTTTGATTAATTTTTGAAGGACTTCCTTTTGTTTCAATCGTATCCATGCACTTACTTCTAAGGCTGATTTTTCTAATTTGTACAATACTGACAATAGCATAATTTTTCTCCTTTATTTTTTCATATAGTTTCGTGTAGCATGTTCTTTACGCCTACCTTCAGAATAATTGCTTACTCGTCTTAGATAACCAATAACTCGTGTACCATAGTCAATCTTTTCTGTCTCCCCACACTTCGTGCAGTGATCTTCAGTATTAACATTAATGTAGCCACAGTTATCACAGATGGTTACAAGACAATTAAATGTCCAGTAGTTACAGCCGTATTCGCCTGCTAGACAAAGTAATTTATAGGCTTGCTCTTCAGTTAAGAGTTGAGCAATGTTAAGATGACAAGCACTGCCACCATCAAGATACTTAACCATGTCTTTCCCATGTAGTTTTAGTCGGTCAAGGATAGTCATGTCCGTGTTTTCTACAGGATAGAAATAGGAATTGTAGCAGTCTCGATTAGATTTAATGTCATCTGCTTTGTCCCATTGAGCATTTTTAACACCTAAGTTCTCAGCAGGTACAAATTCAGTATTGAAGCGTACCTTGTAGTCGCTATAGGCTTCTTTGTTGAGCGTATAGATTTGATTAAGGAAGCCACTCACTGTCTTGATGTATAAGTCAGGGTCTTTCACTGGATCTACACGAAGATATTCCATGCCCTCAAGCATACCATTGATACCAATAGTACAGAATTGCTTGTCAAGACTGATAAAGCCTGCACTGTATGCAGGAAGTAAGCCTGCCTTTAAGTAGTCCTCAATGACTGCTCGATGTGCCATTAGATACTTTTGCACTCGCTTGATTAAATCAGGGAACGCATAGACACCTTTATGATGACGTTGGATAAAGCGGTTCATATTGATAGTGATAACTTGTACACTACCAGTGGATACACCGCCTGCACCTAGAGTGTAGCTAAAGGTATTGTCTGCAAGCTCATTACGTAGACGACAACAACTTGCTAAGCTATCAGCACTTTCGCTTTGATAAACAAAGAAGGATAAACCCTTGCTCATGTGCTTAGCTAACATATGTGCAAAGTCATCGTCCTTAGGTTTACCAGTCTCTTTGTCGACAAGTACTGCACTTGTGAGCACTGGATATGTCAATAGTTCTTTCTCACGCTCTTCTCTAAACCAGTTCATAAAGAAGTCCTGAAGTTTAGCAATGCTTGTGTAGTTCGCTTTGTCGCCATCAGGGAATGTGAATTCACCAAAGACGCTCTCAAAGTAAAACTTATCGAATACAGAGATATTCCAAAAGACACTTTGGTTACCTCGTGCACTTGCAGGTTGATTGATTGCATAGACTACACCTTGTAGCTCTTGAGCAACTTCTTTAGCATTTGTCTCAAGGTAATTATCGCCATAAGACTTGCGTGCAAAGTGGTCGAAGTACATTAAGAATTCTACTGTTGCGATTGCACCTGCGAAGCCACTGGCTACTTGATAGACAAGATTGACGAAGCTACCACAGAAGGACTGTAGATTTGTAGGAGCAGTTGAAGTACCACCTAAAGGTTTAGTGCCCTCGAATAAATAAGGGAACATATTGATACTTGCACAGTATGGTCGTAAGGAAGTCTCATCGTGAATGTAGATAAGATGGTTCTTAATGTCCTGCTCGTACTGGTGAGCGTATTCACTACCAAACATTTCAGTCAACTTAGCTTCTACCATTGCTCGATTGATTTGAATTGTCTCGAATTTGTAGAGCTCGCTCTCAAGGATACCGATGTTCTTACCATCGACATTACTGTTAGGGTCGACAATAGAGCCGTCAGCTGTGTTGAAAGAGTTCATATAGTTTTGGATAAAGTTGACTTTCGTTTGAATTTGATCGTCTGTTAATTTGTTAAGTAATTGTTTCGCCATTTGTCTCCTTTGTAAAAAATGATGTAATATTTGTCCATTCGCCATTAGGCAATTTGTAAAGCATTTTTTGATTGGTATGGGGGCTAGCTAAACCCCCTTGACACTTGATGTATCTACCAATCTTTAACCATGTCAAAACATCTCGATTGTAGGGGAATTCAATACAGCCATGATACAGCCCTACTGGATATTCCTTAGAGATAGGCTTTACGATTTTCTCTAGGAATTCTTCAGGGTCAATACCATAATTTGTCGTACCACCCATGAATACAACTGCGGTGATACCTCGTTGTGTCTTGATGTATTCCTTTAGGTCGTCTACAGTCAGCCACTTGGCTCCATCGTCCGTCCAAAGTTCAGGACTATGACAGCCTTCACAATGCTGTTTGCAGTTACCAATCTCAAAGAATACTGCAATTTCATTAGGCAGTTCTGTTAGAGTTACACCTTGTCCCATTACTGGAATTTTCATAAGGCTAACTCCTTTGCTTTGTTGTAGGTCTTTAATAAAGTAATGTATTTAATTTGGGCTCGGTCATGATTAAGTAAAGTTAAAGAGCTCATCATTTCGTCTCTAGCATTTGCTACTTCACTTTCTAACCAGTCCATGTACTTGTCGTTGTTCGTCAAAATTCAGGAACCTCATTATCACTTTCTATGTCGTTCATTAGGTCTGCGTCAGGAATTTCTAAGCGGTTCTTCTCTTTGTTAAAGTAAAGTTTTCCGCCTATTCCTGTATCACCAGTTTGACGACATTTTAATACTCGAATTTGCACTAGATTTTTCTTAACGTCGCTCTCTGCTTGTTGATTGCGTTCTAGTGCGATGATTGTGTCCGACAACTGAGCGATTGCTTGACTTCCTCGCAAGTCCTCTAGGGATATACTTCCGCCCTCTTCAGCACTCTTCTTGCCATCTCCTCGTTTAAGATGACAAATACAGATAAGTCCTACCCCTAGCTCTTCGCATAGTTGTCTCAATCGTGTCATAAGTATGTCGATAAGTTTTCGCTCATTGTTACTCTCAATGCCACTGACTGCTATACTGATGTGGTCGATAAGTATGAAGTCGCACTTTTCCGTTACAGCCATGTAGCGTATAGCATTAAGAATTGATGAGTTGTCTAAGGAACCAAAGTGGTTATACATCACAAACTTACCAGTGCCTAAGGTGTTATTAAATGCTTCAGCGTATTGGTCGTTGGATATACCTTTACGACTAAGGTGTACTGGTTTGTTTAGGTATAAACCGATGTAGCCTTTAGAAGTCCTAAGGACGTTCTCCTCTAACATCATTGAGCCTATCTTTAAGCCATGCTCCATTACTAAGTGGTAGCCTATCTCTCGGATCATCGTGGACTTACCTATGCCAGTACCTGCTGTTAGCATTGTGATTTCACCTTTGCGTACCCCTCGTATCATTTTGTCTGCCTTTACAGCCCATGGTAGGGAGTAGCCAGTTACTTCTTCAGGCTCCTCTAAGAGGTCATCAAGTAACGTATTAGCATTAATGATATTCTCAGGTGTTACCTTCTTAGCGTTCTCCAGAGCTTCTAAAAGCTCATTACCTTTGTCGTTGGTGTAATACTCATTAGGGTCTTTGTACTGCTTTAGTACAGCTATACGGAGCTTATCAGGCGACAAAATACCTTCAATTTCTTTTGCACCTTTGCGTCCTGCGTCATCATTGTCGAATACGACTACTACCTCGTTGAAGCCTTCAAGCCACTTTAGATTAGCTTCAAATACTTTCTTAGCACTTTGTACACCGCATGGAATACTTACGACTGGCTCTTGGTTGCCTAGTAGTTGGCTAACAGTTAAGCAGTCGATTTCACCTTCAGTAATGATGAGACGTACTCCATTGTTATATAGTTGTTGTCCGAAGAATGTCGTACTGAGCTTGCCTTTGACTGCAAAGGTCTTATCTTGGAAGCGTAGCTTTTGTCCGACAAGAGTACCATTCTCATCAAAGTAATTAGCGACTTGGCAGGGCTTACCTTTGTATGTCGTATAGTAGTACTGGTATTTTCTACAGGTACTCTCAGTGATACCTCTAGCCTTCAAAGGTTTGAGCGACATATCACTGATGAAGTCGTCATACTTAGTTGTCGTTTTTGTCTCATTGCTATTGTGCAGTGCATTACAGGAATAGCAATATGTATGCCCATCAGTGTATTCGCTTAGAGCGTCTGATGATCCACAGTCAGGGCAGGGTAGGTGAGCCCTTAGAATTTCTGAAGAGCTCATCGAATGTCCATATCTTCGACTGATACGTCTACATCGTCAGGCTCTAAGTCGTTATGTAGGACTGCTTCAGTAACATAAGCGATTGCTTCGTTTTCCGTTACGTCCTCTAGTTCAACTTCGTAGAGCTCAACTCGTTTAGCATAGATAGTGATAGACTTATGCTTCCTGTCCATCATGCACTGGTACTCTCTAAGCTCCTCTCGTGTATCACTCAATGATTTCAACTCCTTTATATTTCTCTCGTAGTGCATTGAGTACAACTTCAAGAGCTACTTGAGCTTCTTCTGTAATGTCTGCTAGTACACTGATAGTAGTGTCGTAGTTGTCCACCTCACCAAATGCTACTGCTTCTTCAGGACGGAACTTATTGACTGTTCCATCTGCTGTGATTAGGTAGTGGTGTGGGAAGAATAAGTAGCCTGCCTTCTGGCTGTTCTTCAAGATAACCTCAGGGTCTTTGTCATGCAATGCGTACTGAGAAATTCTAATATATTTAGTCTCCTTACGTTCCTTTAGTTTGCCGTATGTTTTGATTAGTTTCACCTCGCTTTCTCTTCTAGCCATTTCTTAGGAATGACTGTACCAATGTGATACTGGAAGCCATTCTTTTTGCACCAGTCGCTGTACTTATTAGCTTTTGTCTTAGTGCTTATATATTGGTCTTTCATAAATAAAAATCTTATGTCTAACTCAGGGTGTTGCTTCTTGATTGTTAAGTGCTTACTTCTGTCCTCAGGCAAGAATAGCCCTTTGGCTTCGACAATAATCCCATTCGACAAAATGAAGTCAGGTTTATAGTAATGACTTGTCGTGTACGGAACCTTTAATGTCTCATACTCAAAGGGTACTTTTGCTTTCTCAAGGTTAGCCTTCACTTGGCTCTCAAAATTACTTCGTGTAGATTTGTCGGCTCGCTTCTTGAAGCCCCCTAAGCGACTGAAGCTCCAACCTTTAGCCATCAGTGATTACCATTCAACGTCTTCACTATCGCCTACTGCACCTTCAGCTTTTGCTTCTACATCGAAGCCATAGCCTTCAGCACTACCGCCACCACTGTATTCTTTAAGGTCTTTCACTAAAATTGCATTGAGACGTAATGTTACACCATAGTTCTTAGCGTTCATGACGTAAGGGTCAGCTGTTACAGCTACTTGTACTGTAGAACCATTACCAATCTTAGTGCCTTTAGGAAGTGGCTCACCATACTTGTCGAATACTGGAAGTGTTTTCTTAACTAACTCACCAGTTAATTTATTCTTGTACTCATGCTTAGTCTTAGACTTGAAGCATTCTCCATATTCTTTGTCCTCTTTAATAGACAAATTGATTGGTACTTTGCGGTTAGCTTTTTTGTCTAATTGATCCTCTACTTCATTGAAGAGTTCCTCTAGTGCGTTCTTGAAGGCTTCAGTTTTCTCATCACTCTCCAGTTTCACCATGATGGAATAACCAATCTCATTGCCATCGTATGTCTCAGGACTATCAGTGTGTGCCCAACAAGCTGTACCATTTAATTTGAAGTCTTTACCTAATTTTGTTTTTGCCATCTAAATGTTCTCCTTTATGACGTATTAAGGGGTACTCCCTCAGGAATACCCCACCATAATAAAAGACACTCCCTCAGGAGTGCCTTTGGTAACCTATTTTATTTTCCTGTGGAACCGCTTTCAGTTCCTCGTTCAGTATCCTCGATGACTTCACCTTCGACAAAAGTCATCGGCTGTGTCTTTTCTAACCAACACTGAGCGATACGTTGTCCTTCTTCAAGGTAGACAATTTGTTTACTGAAGTTACGGACGAATAACATTACTTCACCTCGGAAGTCCTCGTCGACAATTCCTTCAATGTTTGCCAGTGCAATAGGATAATCTCGTCCTACACTGGAACGCAACTGGATCCGCAATGTGTGTCCTTTAGGAATTTTCACTTTGAAGCCTAAAGGAATTTCTGTAGCTTTCCATTGGACTGCTACTGGTGGGACTGAGACTGCCATTGGAATTACAATGTCCATACAGCCTGCTCCTTCAGTTTTTGCTTCAGGAATTACTGCGTTGTCTTTAAGTAGTTCGATGAGCACCTGCTCACCATTCAGTGTGATTGTTTCTTCTTGTGTTTTCTTAGTGCTTGTGCGTGCCATTAGTTCTCCTTCTTGGGTTCATAAATAAACTTTGTAATTTCTATAGGTACTACTTCATAGAAGTAAATTTCAGCAAGGTCTCCCATTTCATTGTCTTGTGTGTAGACTATTTCGTAGTACTTCCCATTACTACATTGGAATACCTTATGTTGCCCTATACAATATTTATCTGCCCAATCGATTTCTTCTTCTATTTCTTTTAAATACGATGGTGTACACCAAGTTAATTCTTCAAGAGCTTCTGTGTCTTGCCCGCTTAGTAGTCGGTCTAAATGTTCCTGTTCCACTGAATTTAACTTTTTCTTTATATTCCGCATTTTGACTGCTCCTTTACTTTGCTTGTTTAATAATGGTCGTAATGATTTCTTGAGCGTTGCTTAGGTTATCAGGTGTTACATGGTTTGCAATGTACATAGCGGTAAGTGTTTCTTTATTTGGAATAAAGAAAGCTAAAAGTGTACTAACAATAAATACTATCCATGTCGCTTCCGCTGTTTTAGTTTCTATGCTTCCTTTAAAACCGTTATCTATGTAAAGTATAATTAAGGCTGTCATTGCAGTCATTGATACTACAGATAATACAGCGATAAGGTTGTCTACTAGAGGTAACGCATAGATTACCCATGGGCTGATGATTGGTTCCATTTTAGTTCCCTCCTACAATTCTAAAATAACGTCTAAAGAAAATATCTCCTGTTATACCTACTCGTGTTTGCTCGGCACTAGTTTTACCAATGTTTTGGACTGTAGTTTTTAGCCATGTTTCTTCAGCAAGGTCTACTGCATTATTGAAGTTACTTTCATAATCTTCCGTTACGATTACCTTAGTATCTACAGGTAGTAGTTCCTTTAGTTCTTCTACAGTGAAGTCCTCAGCGTCATACCACTTGTTGGGCTCTAAGGTTTTCTTTGGTTCAGTCTCCAGTAACTTGATTTCGTCCTCGTATACCCACCATGTATTCTCACAAGCTATACCATTCTTTTCTTCAGTGGCTTTCCACCCTGCTAATTCTTTATCTAATTCTACTAAGTACCCCTTTTTTGTAGGGACTGATCTATCATTTTGTCTAATAATGGTTGCTTTGTTGTCATCTCCTAGGTGTCTTTTCCAGTTTAGTACTTCTACACGATCACCAATTTTAAACTTATGTTTAACTTCAGGTTCCTTTACAGGCTCAGGTTCTCCGTGCCCATAGATACGCTCTGCGTCCTCGTCAAGGAATTCGTCCATGTCTTTCTTCTCAAGCACTTCAATGAGCTTCTCTGCATAGTGCTTGATTTTCTCTGCGTCCGACAAGTCCTGCCCTTTGGAACGTAAAGTATACTTGATAATGTTACCTTTAAGATATGCGACAAATTCCTCAGGTGGGAAGTTTGCTTCCATAATGTCCCATGGTTCGATTGCTAATAGTTCGTAATGTTTGCTATTTGTATTCATGATGTTATCTCCAGTTCCCTGATAAATATACTTGGATTAAATATAATAATTGTAGTCGTCTGTAGTGGACTTGTTGTGCTCTTATGTGTTTTGCCATTAGTACTCCTCGATGATTTTAAACCAGTTGTTACTTACAAATTGATATCTTTCGACATAAATAACTGTTTCTTCACTGACCCACCCATCGACTTCGCTTTCTACTGATGTTACTGTTGAGTGTACAATGATACTTCTGTCTCCTTCAGGTTTATTTCTTTTCTCATCTACTATTCCGTCAGTTACGATTGCTACTAAAGTACCAACTGGAAGTAATTTTTTGAGTGTTTCTACCTCAAAGGTTCTAGCGTCATACCACTTGCCTACCTCTAGCTCTTCAGCAGGCTCGTTCATAACTGTTAGCTTTCCAGTCAATGTGAAGCTCTTGATTGGTGTACAGTTGTATACTTTCTTTGCTAACTGTTCCTCAAGATCTGCTATACGCTTCTCAAGGTCTTTTCGTTTTTCGTTTTGTAAATCTGCTAGGCTTTCGCTTAGAAATCTATTTTGCTCTCTCGTGTAGAATAGGTCATATTTAGTACTTTCTAGCATTTCTTTAAGCTCTTCATTTTCTTCCATAAGTGCTTTCTTTTCTGCTTCAAGTTCTTCGTTTTGTTTTTCTAAGAATTCATTCCTTTTCATTAGTGCCCATCTATCAAACATTAGTAATCTACCTCCTCGTTTAGCAATGTTTCTTTAATAGCTACTGGTAAAATTCTTCCAGTTGTTGTCTCGATGTTCATTAAGACTTCTTTGTCGTGTACATTGGTGTCGTCAAGCTCAACGCCGACTACTGTTAGTGTTCTCATGTCAATTAAGTATTTCACTTTAGTTTCTCCTTCACTTTATCAATGATTGCTAGTGCTGTTCCTACAAGCCCTAATGCTATCTGCACTGCAAAGAACGCTAAGAATACTCCTAAAATTAAGTATCCTAGTATTTGTAGTAGTACTATTAGTGCTTCCAATCGTGGTCTCCTTTCAGAATATTAACGACCACTTTAAGCACTACTAAGAGTGCCCATGAGACTGCTAGCCCAACGACAATAGCAGTAATGGCTTGTGTTAAAATAAGTGCTGTAATTAGTTCGTATGTCATATCGTGTGTCCTTTCTATTAACTCTAGTGCCACGAAAAGAAGAGCTTGAGTGCTCCTCTATCTCGTGGATACATTAAAAATTCTTAGTGAGTTTCTTGCGAATACTTAGTGAAAAATGAAGGTGCTTGTTAGGATATTCTCTAGGTTTAGCGTGCCTTTAGGTGGCTCAGGAATATCCGACAAATCTTCACCAGTCATTTCTTGTACATACTCTTTGAATTCTTCGATTGGTGAATGTTCTTTATATAACTTATATAGTTGTTCACGAATTACTACTTGTAGGTGTCTTGCTTCTCCTAGTGATGTACCGAAGCTATCATGAATTGTCGTATAGTTAGACAAGCCTGCTTCGTTTACTACCATCATTAAGTGAGTGCTATCAAGACTATGGATAAAATTTGGTGCTATACCATTTTTCTGACCGTTAGCATCTAAACTTTCGTCATCTGCGACGTCTTGGTAGTACCCTCTCCAACTCACCATATCTCCGAAGCGTGTTCTGAATTTCTTCTGTACTAACTTTAGATATTGTTGCTGTACAGGTAGTCCCAAAGGTGTCCACCAATTAACTGGTAGTCCATGCTCTGTGAGTACCTTTGCCAGTGCTTTAAGATACTTCATGCCTTCTGTAGCACTGACTACAGTAGTTTGCACTTCTTGCCATACCAGTTTTGCCATATATTTTGCACAAGGTACCGCAAAGCGTTCAAAATGTGGGTTCCCTTTGGTCGTATCCTCAAGGATCTGCTCTTGGAAGCCATATTGTCCACTGCCATAAGCTAGTGTCATTACGTTACGCTTCACTACTTTTCGTGTTACCCCATGAGCTAACCATGCTTGAGCCATTGAGCGTGTCCCAAAGTGTACCCTTTGTCCGCCACCGACTTCTTCCTTTTCAACTTCGTCTAGTGTTCCGCTCATAGCGTCCTTCTCGACAATCTTGAGTACCTTATCCGCCACTTGTTGATAAATGTCGGCAGGTCTCTCGTGGTCGACAAGGTTCACTGCACTTCCGCCTACTTCATCTCTAAGCATTGCTGAGTAGTGCTGTAAGCCTGAGCAAGTGCCATCATAAGCGATGACTAAAGGGCAACTGTAGCCTTCATATGTCTTGTTCTCTTGGTAGTACTCAAGAGACTTAACGTATTCCATAGTCCATGCTAGGAACTGAAGCGGTTCGTCTGCGTCTGTCCACCAAAGGTAGTCCAAAGGGTTCTTAGCACTGTCGACAATATGAGAGTGGTGAGCTTTCACCCATTCTACTTGCTCGTTATGTGATACTTTGTCGTTGCCCCATAGGTTCGCCCCTTGCCAATAAAGTAGTTCTATATCTTGACTATCCTTGAGTGGTACAGGGTCGCTGTAGATGATTAGGGACTTCATAAAGTCGTCGCCTTGGTGGTTAAAGAGTGGTATTGGATAGATACGTCCTCTAAAGTCGATATTGCAAGGGAAGTAGATATTGTCGTAGTTTTTGAATTCCTTTGCGTATCTAAAGATCCTTAACACTCTTAGTGCTTTACTACGTCTTGCAACTTCGACCTCTATCCACTTACCAAAGCGTTCCCCAAAGGCTCGCTTGGTCTCTTTAAATTTCATTACAGGCTCTGGTTCATGTGGTTCCATGCTTGCTATGCCTGCTAGTCCACCACCTTGCTCAATTATGTTATTGATAACCTCATACATATCTATATTGATACGATAAGAGGTCTCTTGAATTTTATTGACCGCCCCATAAATCTTGCTTAAGTCAACGTCTCGAATTTTTTTGATGTAGCCTTTGACTACTTTAGTTTTACCGACAAGATGATTGATACGCATGAAGTGCAAGCGGTTCGCCATTGCCCCATAGTATCCGCCATGACTTAGGTCGTCCCATGGTTTAGGCTTAATAATCGTTGGTGTACGGTCGACAATAAACTTACTGATAAACTCAGCGTTATATCTGTAGGTATCTAGCAGTGCTTGAGTTGGCTCTAAGAATTTTACCCTGTCGTTAGCTTCTGATACATGAATGAGGTCTGTAGACTGCACTAGGATATATAATATGTCTACTCCCATGTTTACTATTGCTCCCTTTTCGTACTTCACCCATTCAAATTTGTTTTTCTTCATAACTCCTTTGATATGGCTTGTCTTTTGGTGCATCAGTGCTCTTTTGTCTAAGCCTTCTTGTATTCTGTTTACTTGGGTGCCTGTTCCGTCTTGCTTCAAGTACGCTTCTGTGTAGCTGTTGTAGTACAGGCTGTTACCTATTTGGTATCCACAGCTGGATATGCTTGCTTTATGGTCTGTCGCTAGGGTCTCATTTATACCTCTTTCCAGTGCTGTCGCACAAATATTGAGCACTAGGGCTTCCATTCCGAACGCTTCAAGCATTGCTTTGAGTAGCTCCCTATATTTCTTGCCCACCCCTCTTTTGGGCTTGGTGTTATCCACGATCCATGCCTCAATATTTAGTGCAAAGGGTTCGACAAATAACTTTTTCAAGCCACTACCTAGAGGTTGGCTCGTAACCCTGCCTTGGTTTCTTGCTTGCTCTAGTTTTTTCTTGAAGGTCTCTTGAGCTAGGGTAGTGTAATATTGTTCAAGCTCTTTTTGTTGTTCTAGTGTTACGCTTTTCATATGTCTTGTACTCCTGTGTTTTTCTTATGGGCTTACCGCCCTCATACGTCTTGACCGCCCCTGAGCAGGGCAAAAAGGGTATAAAAAATACACCTATCGACAAATCAAGGTTTCAATAGGTGTATTTAATTCGTTGTATCCTATGGGAACATAACGAATGTTCCTGCTACGTCGTCGCAAGTCTTTGTGTAAAGTCTTTGCAGTGTTTCGTGTCGCATTGCCTCTTCTGGCGTCATTTCGCCTTCGTTCTGCTGTGCTTCCTGCTCAATCTTATGTATGCTTGCTCGTAGCTGTTGCAGGGTGTTGGCTAGCTGTCTCCCTGTAATTTGGAATTGCCTGCATTGAGCTTCTAATTCTTTTCGTGTCATCTGCTACGCTCCTATAAAATTAAAGTACCTCCCTAGGCTTATGTATTGCTTTAGCCCTTCTTCAGTCGTTCCTATATATAAATAGTCCTCGCCATCTGTTGGGCTGTATCCGTTTTCTTGAAGGAACAGCGCAAAGTCTTCTTCTGTTATTCCTGTTTCTTCAAATAACCAATAAGGGACTGGTCTCCGTCCTAGCTCATCGGCTTGTCGCTCTACTACTTCCCAAACTGTTAAGGGCTCAAGGTCGCCCTTTAGATAGTCGACTAGAATAAACTGCATTATTGTTAGTGCTTTTTGTTCGCTGTGGTACTCTTTTAGTTGTGCGTATAAAACTTTAGTGCTTAACATGGTTTTTCTCCTTATTCTTCAATCAGTGTTAATCTGTAGTCTTTGCTTATTAATGCTTGTAGAGTTTCTTCAAGTAGATATATTTCATATGTCGTTAAGTCGTCCCCTGTCCATGTGTAGTGCTCCTTATCGACATATACATTGAATGTGCAGTCATCTTCCCATGCTATTTCTACTTCTTTGTCTGTTAGCTTGCTCAAGATGTTCTCTAGTGCTTCGAATACGTCCCATGTGCTCCCTGCTTGGTTTAAAACTGTTCTGCCTCTTTTTGTTATGATTGCTCTTAAGTATTGCCCTAGTTTCATAAGGTGCTCCTTTCGCCCCTTTGCAGGGGCTTTACAAATGTCTATACATAAGGTCTAAAAAAATATGACTTATTTGTGCTCGTCTAGTGCTAGGCTAGTATGAGCCCAAAGGGTTATACCGCCTATAATTATTGCGAGTAATATCATCTATACACCTCTAATACTTCGGAGTACTTGCATAGGTATTCTATTCCCTCTTGATATTTTTTCTTTTCTTCTTCAGTTCCGTATAGGTCGCCACCTTCTGCCCATCTTGGCAAACTGTCTACAAATATGATATTATCTTCATATCGTAGGCAGGTGCAGTATGTTTTTAATACATCAATACATACCCATTCAGGGAGCTTGTCCCCTATATTCTCTAAGGTAGTCAAGACATAATCTTCAAGGTTGTCATAGAATGTGAAGTCATAATCATTGATTAAGTCTATAATATCCTCTAGTGCTTCGCCTTCGTTCAATAGTATATGTGTAGCTCGCTTTTGGTTTTCGTCCCATGTGCTGATGATTTCTTTTAATTCTGTGTATGTCATGATGTTAGTCTCCTTATAGATTGTTAAAGTCAAATATTTGTTTCAATTCTTCAAGCTCTTCAATAAATATTTTCATTTCTAGCGGTGTCGCTACTAGGCAACCTTTTTGGTCTCCTGCGATGTAACCATTTACCATGAAGCGTAGCCACTCCACAACTTCGATTGTCTCTGATGGGCTTTCTGTGTTAATGTTTAGATATTCATCTTTAGCACTCACCCAATAGAGTAAGTCCCATGATACTAATTTATTTTCCCAATCTTGACTATAATATGCTCTTTCTAAGTAGTTTAATTCTCTTTGATAGTTATACATAGTATCCGCCTTTCCGTATAGCTATTTGTCTATACATGAAGAGTAAAATTTTTAGGGCTTCAATAGTGTTACCCTTAACTTCTGATTTAATTATACCAGATGCAAAGCTATTTGTCTATACAAAAGTATGATTTTTCTTGTTTAAGTTTGTTTATTTTTTCGCACCTGATTTTTAACAATTTGTTTATAATGTATTTACATTTGTATAGGCTTAATGCTATAATATTGTTATAAAGGAGTGATAAACATGAGAGGATTTCCAAAGGCTTCTAAACAGTTTGAAAAACAATTTTATTATTATTCGCAACGTCCTATAAATAAAACTGTATCCTTCCGCCTCCCTTCTGAGCTTGCTGAAGATTTCAATAAGGCTGTGCAGTTGATGGGCTCTAAGAGTTCCGATGAATTGCGTATCTTTATGATTGATTATATTTCTTTCGTACAAGACAAGATAGACGAGCAACGACAAAACGAACAGAGAGCAACTTTATAACAAAAGTACCACGATCTAAAAAAATTACATATTAAAAAAAAATCGACACAAAAAGATAGCCCTTAGAATTCATTGTGATTTCTAAGGGCTATCTTTTATTTACTTTATGCGTCCGTTTGTTATCTTAATGTCGTTATAGTTTTCATCGTCGCCTTGTCCATAGTTCGACAAATTGAATACCTGCATTATTAGCACTAATATTATAAAGATTATAGCTAGTCCTCTATGGTTCCCCTGTGTGATTATCTGATATAGACACCATAGAGCAATGATAAGCATACCTACTATGAACATTTGTTTACTCCTTTTGTGTTGTTAATAAATAGAGTGGTGAGGTATCGTTGATGATCTCCTTTAGTACGACAAACTAATTGTATGTTTATCTTTAGTATATCATGCTTACTTTACTTTATGTATTCTTAATTACAGCACTATAGCAGTACCCATTGTGTGCAACGTGTGCACTGTATGGATACTTGAGCATTGCTGTTAGTACCCTCATGAGGACTACGTTGTGCCCATTGGCTTTTCCAGTGGTCAGGTGAGTTCGTAGAACGAACCGTAGCTGTCGTTAGGTAACATCACTGTCCCAAACGGAACACTACTGTGTACTCTGTAGCTATCACTTCCGATTGCCTATAGCGTACCTATCTGTGCTGTCGTGTTGTGTGCAATTAGGCTCTCAAGGGCTGTCCATAGCCCTCAATCAAAAAGAGACTAATTGTGCACAACAATGACTGCCTGTGGAGAACAGTTGGATATACTTTAGTGTGCTAAAGTATTCTTTAGTAAGTTCTGAAGTTATCCATCAGGTAGTCATTAATAGTCGCCATTAGTTATTTGTCGGTACTCTCCAGTGAACGACGTGAAGTCCATAGGACGGAGCACGGAGTGAACCATAGGCAGTCAACAAGTGAGCCGTATACGATTTGTACATTATATACACTGTAGGTGGACTAAAGAGTACTAAAGTATTTCTGTGGTGTACAAATTGCACGTCAGGAGTTTCAAAAATTAAGTTCTCGCATACTGTCATTAACCCACGCACCGAAGGACACTGAGGTGGACTACAGGTGTGAATGTGGTCGTGCAGAGTGAGAGTATGCTAGGTAGTAGAGGTAACACTGAGTGAACCTGCGGAGAGCCAAGCGTGAGCGAAGGCACGACAAGGCAGGGGCACAGGGGGCTCAGGCTCTAATCTTAATAGTATATATGGGCTCATAAAATTTTGTAGCAATTTTCCCCTCTAGGTGGACATTAGGGACTTATGGTTAATATATCGTTATCGGAAGTAATTTAAAAACAAAAGAAAACTAGCTACATTAGTCCATATTATAACTATCTAATAAAAACTTACTATTTTCCAAAATTATATATTGAAATTTTTAGAATTAAGTTGTAAAATAAGCATATGAATTATGTAATTTACTCATATTAACTCTCATGGAGGTATTATATGTGCTGGTGTGATATCGTAAGTAAAGCTAAAATTGGCAGTTTAAAACATTTAGGTAATGGTATGGAAGGTTCTTTAAGATTTTTAGCAGAAATCATTGTAGGTCTTAGTATCCTTCGGGTATTCGTAAACTGGATTTTTGGCATTTAGGCCTTACAATTAAACAGGAATATATAAAAGACGCTTAGTTATCTAAGCGTCTTTTTTGGGTATGTATTAAGTTATCAAGCGTTATATTTACATATATGACTAGATTATATTATTGATATGCTTCGCTGCAATCAATATATTCCATAATCAATTGGCAAATTTGACCATCTTTATCAAATGCCCAATATACAGGATATAAACCATCACCAAATCCCGATTGAATCATAGGTACTATTAATTCAGTATCAGGAATTGTAAAGTTGATCCAATCCCCTTTAGAACGTTGGTATTGCGGATATGCTAATGCATTTAATTGGAACAAATCACTGTAGTAATCATCATAGATATTTTTGTCAGGATAGTTTGCATGCCATTGATCATAAAACTTTCTATAGGTTTCAATCGTTTCTGCATCAACCACGGTAGCAAGTCCAGAATCCACAGGGAATCCAATATAGCTTTCACCATCATCAAGATCTGTTAAGTCTTCCGTACCTTTTAAAGCCAATTCATAGTTCACAGGCTCATTACCACTAAAAACAACACGGCTTGCCACATAGCGATACTCATTTGGCTCCATTTCAATAATTTTTGTTTCCAATAAATACGTACCTGGTTCTACCGTTCTAATATATGTATCTGGTTTATTAGGTAATGTTACCAAAGGATCACAGCATGAAATATGACCAGTTGGGAATGTTACAGTCCACATTGGCAATGTATGCAACGGAAAGCCTTTTAGCTCTTTGCGATTAAATAAATCATGATATGGTACGGTAGGTTTTAATTTACCTTCAGAACCTAAACGGTTAAACGTTTGAATCCATTCACTTGTCAATTTAGATTGTTCCATATTACTCCTCTGCTTCGTGTTTACAATGTATATACTCGCCCTCTAACACTTCATATGCTGCTGTTTTGCGTATAATTTGTTTAACTAATGTATCTAATTGGGAACCATTTGTATAGTCTGCAGGTGCATAATAGCGTATACGGTGATGACGCATCATTTTATATACTTTATCTTTATCCTTCTTTATAGGATCATAAACACCAATGGAATGCCCACCATTTGCATTAACCAGGCTCATACAAGGAATATCGGTATCACTATCCCCAATGTAAATCATATTACGGAATGGTACACGTTGATCCTCAGGTTTCACAAAATCGTTAACGCCTGTATCATTAATATCTAGAATTCCTTTTTGAATACGGAATAAAAACTGAGTTTTATTCGTGTAGTTAATAGCTTGCGCAGGCCATACAGCTACACCTTTGTCATCAAACATAAATGCACTGGCATAAATTTTGGTGAAAGCTCCCTCTTTCGCCATTTCTGTGCCTTCAATCATCTCTTTCAATCCAGAAGAGATAATGTAATGTTCAATGTGAACCCCATGTTCTAATCCATACTCCCGAATACGTTCAAACCAAGTGCGAACACCGTCATACAATTCTACTTGATTACCATATTCCATGAGCTTTTCTTTAGTCACATAAAATCGACCTACAGCCTCTTGGATCATCTTGTACATATAGGCTAAGTTATTATCCATATCATTTTTCTTAGCCAATTGATTAGATTCTTGCCAGAACTGCTTAATTTGCTCCTCATCATAGCCAACAGATTGAATAAAGCCTTGCGCCTGCATATCATCAGGTGTTAAGGTCTTATCAAAATCATAGCACATGGCAAGAACTGGCATAGGTACTTCACGTGATACTAGGGATAAATCTTTAGTCTCACTTTTGTAGGTTATCATACGACACCTCCTTTAAAATAGTATAAACATAACAATTGACTTTCTATCCTCTTATATTCCTGAGGTGTCCCTTTGACAACCCCCTTTGCTATCTATTTTACATGATACATCAACGATATAAGCGTTATATAGCATCATAATTCCAACTAAAATAGAGTTTCTTGCCTGTAATCTATATCTATAATCCAGCTTTTTTCCATACTTTCTTTAATTATTGCTGTTTTTGAAAGTTGTCCAATAAGCAAGCTAGAGTTTGGATCATGTAGCAAACGATTTTGGCGAACTGCCGCCTGATTTGTATTGGCATAACAATAGCGACAGAAGTGACTACAGCTATCATAGGCACCTATATCACCATGTAAATAGCAATTACATTCTGGTCTTGCTGGTGTGCGTTTAGGAGCTTTTAACATAACATTCCAGGCCCGTTCATAACATTCTAAAGTTAGACACCCTTCAGTATTAGCCCCTAACGCTTTAAATATATCCCCTTCTCCACAAGTTTTAAGATCCATATTGTAAGAATGAGCTATATGAATAAGCTCTTTAATGATTTTATGTTGCATATCAACGCTTGGTCTATAACCTTCAGGAAAGTTCTGTGCTACCTTATCAAAAATATCTAAGAAACTTACAACTACCGTATCCGTATATCCTTCAAGAGCTTTAGCCATTTTATAAAAGCTTTCAAAATGAAAATCTATTGTATAGTTTGAGGTTAAAATAATAGGATCATAACGCCATACCATAGATTGTGGATTCAGCTTCGTTGATATCTTTTTAAAACCGTCTATTACAGAATCCGCTTGAGGCACATAGGGCTCAATATCCCGTCCATAAGGAGTTATGGTCATATGCCAAAACTGTCTATAATCGTTTATCTCTTGTAGCAATGGAATGAAAGGCAAAGGATTCTTGGTACAAAAAGCAATACCATCTACCACATCATGATTAATGGGATACCGTGTTATCTGCATTGGATTATAGGGATTGCGTACATCCACAAATCCTTGATGAACCCGATTGATTAACCATTGCCCATAAAAGGCAGGAATATCCGTACGTTGTCCCGTCTGTAAAATCATAGTCCTGCCCTTTCATAAAACAAAAATATAGATGTATTATATCATACTCAATATTAATTATTTATGTAGTAAGTGTGATATTTATAGTATGGTACATTCTCATTTTATGGTACTATTAAGTGTATTAAAAATGAGGAGAATTAAAAGATGAACGATATATTTGAAAAAAATCATCCCATGAAGGATGACAAAGAGTTTATTACCTCCTATTGGAGTGATAGAGCTCGTGATTTTGGGTCATTGCGAGCTAAAGAATTAGAAAGCTCTAAACTTAAGCTTTGGCGTGATGAATTGATGAGCCATATCTTTGACTCTGATCGATCTCTACGCATTTTAGATATTGGCTGTGGTGCAGGTTTTTTCAGCATTATTCTCTCTGAGTTGGGCCATACAGTACATGGTATCGATATTACCCCTAATATGATTGATGAGGCTAACCAACTTGCGGAGTCTTTACAATCTGATGCTACCTTCTCCGTAATGGATGCTGAAAACCTAAGCTTTGATACTAATACCTTTGATATCGTTGTGGCACGCAATGTAACATGGAATTTACCTCATCCAGATAAAGCCTACGCCGAATGGCTACGTGTCATCCGTCCAGGCGGTTTAATTCTTAATTATGATGCGGAACATGCACGCAATCATCATGATTTACCACAATCTGTGCATCATGCACATGAACACGTTAGCAATGAATTAAAGGAACGTTGTCATACAATATACCATATGCTAGAAATTTCGTCCTATACACGCCCTCAATGGGATAAGGAACTACTCACTAAAATGGGTGCCAGCTCAGTATCTATAGATCCTACAGTAGGCCCTCGTATTTATAGTGAAGAAGATGAATTCTACATTCCTGTACCTATGTTTTTAGTAAAAGCAATTAAATAGCTATTAGCTAATAGCTCAGCAAAATTAATATTACATAATACAAAACCCACTTCATGAAGTATCATGAGTGGGTTTTCTTTATATACTAATAAATTTATTGACTAATATATGTTAATAATAATGAATATAGTTGGTGCTAAATATTAGTTTCTAAAATACTCTTGAGCTTTTGTAATTTCAAAGCGAAGTTTTTCTTCATCAATAGTAAGCAATTCTTTATCTTTCATAAGAACGTTACCGCCTACGATTGTAGTATTAGCATCAGAGCTATTAGCAGAGTATACAAGAGCAGCTAAATCATTATAGCGAGGCATCCAGTGCATACCAGATACATCATACAATACGATATCTGCACGATACCCTTCAGCCAATACACCTAGATCTTTATAACCTAAGGCTTTTGCACCTTCTACAGTGCCCATATTCCATGCAGCTTGTGCAGGAATTGCTTTTGGATCATAGAGACGTGCTTTATGTAAGGTAGCAGCAAGACGCACTTCTTCAAGCATATCCGCATTATTATTAGAAGCGGACCCATCTGTACCAAGACCGACTGTAATACCTTTGGCAATCATTTCAGGCACTGGTGCAATACCACTTGCTAATTTTAGGTTAGATTGCGGATTGTGTGCAATAGCTACATTATTTTCTGCCATAATAGCCATATCTTCATCTGTAACATGAACACAATGTGCAGCTAATGTAGTATTCCAGAATAAGCCTAAGTCATGCATATGAGCTATTGGTGTCTTCCCAGTAGCTTTTATAACATTCTCTACTTCCCCTTTTGTTTCAGATAAATGCATATGAATGCCACAATTTAATTCATGAGATAAGGCAATAACCTTTTCCATATAGTCGTCTGGACAAGTATATGGCGCATGTGGTCCAAGTAATACCTTGACGCGGTCATTATCGAATCCATTCCAAGTGCGGAATAAATCAGCATTTTCAACTAATGCTTGATCTGCTGTAGGAGATACACCTGCTAAACCACGAGATAGAACGGCGCGAATACCCGTTTCTTTTACTACCTCAGCCGTAGTATCCATAAAGAAATACATATCGCTAAATGTTGTAGTACCAGAACGCAGCATTTCAGCAACACCAAGTTGTGTGCCATAACGTACATACTCGTCATTAAGCTTGGCCTCAGTTGGCCAAATTGCAGTTTCTAACCAATCCATAAGCTCAAGATCGTCTGCATAGTTTCTAAATAAACCCATTGCAATATGAGTATGTGTATTTACGAGACCTGGCGCAGCTAATTGTCCTTTACCATCTAGAACTTCCTTAGCAGAATCTTTTGCCTTTGTAACTTCACTATCCTTTAAAATGGCAGTAATATAACCATTTTCGATTGCAATGGCATGATTTTTAAGAACGCCCTCATTAGTTAAGACGTCAACATTGGTAATTAATAAATCAGACATAGTCCTTCCTCATAGGTATAACCGAGCCGTAATGGCTCGGTTATATTTGGTTAATTAATTTACTTTTGTAAGGTAATCGATTTGATCTTGTGTTAAGGAATCTAAATCGTAACCCATAGAATTTAATTTAAGTTTTGCAATTTCTGCATCTAATTCATGAGGCAATACATATACCTTAGGTTCCATGTCTTTGCCATTATGCAAAATATGTTCTGCTGCAAGAGCTTGCATTGCAAAGGATAAATCCATGATTTCTGCAGGATGACCATCACCAGCAGCAAGGTTTACTAGACGACCTTCAGCCAATACATAGAGTTTACGACCATCAGTCATAGTATAACCTTCGATGTTTTGACGAACTCGTTCATGACTAACTGCAAGTTCTGTAAGATCAGCTACGTTAACTTCACAATCAAAGTGACCAGCATTACACAAAATAGCTTTATCTTTCATTACTTCGTAATGTTCTTTCACGATTACATCTTTACAACCTGTTACAGTACAGAAGATATCCCCTACTTTAGCAGCTTCAATCATAGGTAATACTTTGAATCCATCAAATACTGCTTCAATCGCTTTAATTGGGTCTACTTCTGTTACATATACATGAGCACCAAGGCCTTTTGCACGCATAGCAACACCTTTACCGCACCAACCATAACCAGCAACAACTACGTTTTTACCTGTTACGGTTAAGTTTGTAGTACGCATAATACCATCCCAAACAGATTGACCTGTACCATAACGGTTATCAAAGAGATATTTACAGTAAGAATCGTTTACTGCAATCATAGGGAATGTCAATTGTTTTGCATTCTCTAAAGCATAGAGACGATGTACACCTGTAGTTGTTTCTTCACTACCACCTAAAAGGCGTTCCTTAGCATCTTGGCGTGTTGTGTGTAACAAGTTTACCAAATCGCCACCATCATCGATGATAATGTGCGGTTTATGATCAAGTGCCTTATTAAGGAAATTGAAGTATTCTTCTTCAGTACAATCATACCAAGCATATACAGTTAGTCCCATATCAACGAGACCTGCCGCTACATCATCTTGTGTAGATAATGGGTTGGAACCAGTTACGATAACATCAGCACCGCCGCGTTTTAAAACTGTAGCTAAATACGCTGTTTTTGCTTCTAAGTGAACACTTACAACAATAGTTTGACCTTTGAAAGTTTGTTCTGCTTCAAAACGATCGCCTAATGTATTTAATGTAGGCATAAAGTTAGAAACCCAATCAATTTTCTTGCGGCCTTCTGCTGCTAAATTAATATCTTTAATTAAAGATTGCATAATATCTCCTTTTACTCATAAATCTACATCATAACAATAATAGATTATTTAGCTTCTACAATTTGACGTAGTTTATCAATAGACTCTTCATAGTCTGGTTTTAAAACACCTTCTTCAGTAATGATGGCAGTCACTAGTTCATGTGGCGTCACATCGAAGGCTGGATTAAGAACATCAATACCATTAGGCGCTGTTTGAACACCATGTAGAGATGTTACTTCATAATCGTCGCGCATCTCGATAGGAATATCCATACCATTTTCAAGGGTAAAGTCAAATGTACTATATGGCGCTGCTACATAAAATGGAATATTATGGAATTTAGCTAATACTGCTACACCATAGGTACCAATCTTATTGGCTACATCCCCTTTTGTAGTGATGCGGTCAGCACCGACAATTACGGCATCAATGAGACCATGTTGCATGGCATAAGCTGCCATATTATCGGTCTCAAGAATTACAGGGATACCATCCTCATGAAGTTCAAAAGCAGTAAGACGAGCACCTTGTAATAATGGTCTTGTTTCATCCGCATACACGTGTTCTAATTGTCCATTTTCATGTAATTTACGGACAACACCAAGTGCTGTTCCTAAACCACCTGTAGCTAATGCACCAGCATTACAATGTGTTAGAATACGAATATTTTTTTGACCTTCAAATAGAGTTACTCCTGCTTCAGCCATACGACGGTTCAATGACACGTCTTCTTCGTGAATTGTAATAGCCTCTTTAGTAATGAGCTCTACTACTTCACTCATAGAGGACATGCTTTCAACATGCTCTTTTACAAGAGAAATAACACGATCTACAGCCCAAGCTAAGTTAATTGCTGTGGGACGAGTTTCTTTTAAAGTCTCGCTAAATTCATATAAGCTTGTAAGTTGTTCACTAAATGGAGCCTCTAAACGGCCTGCTTCCATAGCAGCTAAAATGAGACCATAACTAGCAGCTACACCAATGGCAGGTGCGCCACGAACACGAAGCATTTTAATAGCCTCAGCCACTTGGCGCCAATCCGTGCAGTGAACGTATGTAATTTCAGTAGGTAATTTAGTTTGATCTAATAGCACCAGCGTATCTTTACGCCATTCAATATTAATCATACCTTCTCCTTCGATGAACTATTGTGTATCGTTATGAATGAATTATAGTTTAAAGCCACCATATTCATGCATGCGATTATGCGCATCATAACGAGCATCTACATCGATTTCATCAATAGCACCTAAAATGAGAGCTTTAAGCTGAGCTGCCATATCGTCCATCATTTCTACCACTTCACTATGTGTTAGAGCAGATTCAGAAATACCTGCAGCATAGTTTGTAATCATAGAAATCGTAGCATATGCCATTTCAGCTTCATTAGCTAAATTTACTTCTGGTACATTTGTCATGCCTACTGTATCACCACCGAGCATATGGAACATTTTAATTTCCGCTGGTGTTTCAAAGCGTGGACCTTCTGTACATACATAGGTACCGCCATTGTGAACAGACAAACCTTGTTCAGTACCAACCTTTTGAAGAATATCACGTAGTTCTGGACAATATGGATTTGTTACGTCTAGATGTGCTACAGGTCGGTCACCACCTTCATAGAATGTAGTGATGCGGTTCTTAGTGAAATCTAAGAACTGATCAGTCAAAACGAAATGACCAGGCTTGAAGTTTTCATTCAAGGAACCTACAGCAGTCGTAGAGATAATAAATGTAACGCCTAATTTTTTGAGACCCCAAATATTAGCACGATAGTTAATTTTGTGTGGAGGAATTGTATGATCTTTGCCGTGACGAGCAACAAAGATTACAGTTTTTCCATGGTATGTACCTTGTACATAATCTATTTCACCATATGGTGTCATTAAGGATTCTTCATGAATATTTTCAAAGATGGACGGATCGTAAACGCCAGTACCACCAATTACGCCAATTGCACTCATTGTGACCTCCTATTATTAATCACTCTACCTTTTATTTTCTCATAGAAAAGGAAAACAGGCTATAGGAAAAACCTCGTAGCCTGTATTTTTTCTGCATATTATATAGATTTTATTGAATTGGACCTTTAGGAGCAAACATATTTTGTAACTCTTCACGTGTGAAATGATATTTTTCATTACAATAGTGACAAACAAGCTCTGTTACTTCATCTTCTAGAATAGCCTCTTTATCTTCTTCTCTTAATGTCATGAGTACAGCACCAAAGCGATCGCGTCCACAACGACATTGGAAGTGAATTGGTTCATTATATACTTCATTCACAGTCAAGCCATCAAGAACGCGTTCCATAAGGCCCTTACCATCTGGATGAGCTTTTAAATATTCTGTAATAGGACCAAGTTCGTTAATATTCTTTTCTACTTGTGCTAATGCTTCGTCTGTAGCATCTGGTAAAGCTTGTACGATAAAGCCACCAGCTACAACTGTATGATAATCTGGGTCTACCAATACACCTAAGCTAATAGTAGAGGGTACTTGTTCAGAAGCATATAAATAGTAGGCCAAATCCTCTGCTACTTCACCACTTTGAATTGGACTTGTAGAGGTATAATCTTGTGCTAATTGTGTAAAGCGAGTAACTTGTACTTCACCATTATGACCAACAGCAGCACCTACATCAAGCTTACCAGCTCGTTTTAAAGGTACATCTACATGTGGCTCATCCACATATCCACGAACCGTATTATCTGCAAAAGCATCTACATGAACAACACCTAGAGGGCCATCACCTTTAATACGCAAACTTACATTTTCATGATTTTTAAAATCACCAGCTAATAAAATAGCCCCAGTCATAGCTCGACCTAAAGCAGCCGTTGCGACAGGCCATAAATCATGACGCACACGAGCTGTTTCAACAGTATCCGTTGTTACTGCTAAAGACATACGTACCCCTTCTCGGGTAGTAAAACGTTTTATATAATCCATTCTATCATTCCTTATTTCTAATTAATATATCATATGCACTTAATAGTGCTTATATAGTATATCATGTCATAGATTTACTTTTCAATAATAGAGAATATATGTTCGTTCAGCCTATTTCCAAGTTAAAAGAACATATTTTCGATAATATAAAAAACACTCAGCATCATAAGACACTGAGTGTTTACTATGTAATTATTAGAATTGATCGATAAGGTTAACCATTTCAATAGCGCCCATAGCACAATCATAACCCTTATTACCCGCTTTAGTACCGGCACGTTCGATAGCTTGTTCAATGTTTTCTGTAGTTACTACACCGAACATAACAGGAACACCTGTTTCTAGAGAAACATGAGCAATACCTTTAGCTACTTCATTACATACATAGTCATAATGAGTTGTAGCACCACGAATAACAGCACCAACACAGATAACCGCATCGAAGCGACCAGATGAAGCAGCTTTTTTAGCAATCAATGGGATTTCATAAGCACCTGGTACCCAGATAACAGTGATATCCTCTTCTTTTACATCGTGACGCAATAAGCAATCTTCAGCACCACCAATTAATTTGGACGTAATGAACTCATTAAAACGAGAACCGATAATAGCAAATTTTTTACCACTACCTAATAAATTACCTTCTTGAACCTTCATTATGTTGACCTCCTATATTCCTATAAAGGAAATTCTTATGTGTCGAGCAAGTTGTTAAATAGAACAAAATGATTAGTCTTCTAACATATGACCCATTTTTTCTTCTTTTGTCTTTAAGTACCCTGCATTAAATTTATTGGCTGCAATAATGAGCGGTACACGGTTAGTTACATCAATCCCCCAATGTTCTAAGCCATGACGTTTTTCTGGATTGTTTGTCAACAATCGAATACTCTTAATACCTAAGAAACGAATAATTTGAGCTGCTAAGGAATATTCGCGCATATCTGCAGGGAAACCTAA
>OIFU01000193.1_pt1 | contig 51284 bp, 43 predicted proteins | sample 1582141 | NCBI WGS metagenome assembly OIFU01 (sample SAMN07501047, study PRJEB24779) | human gut metagenome | isolation source: stool | host: human infant | place: USA: Pittsburgh, PA
CTGTTAAGTAGTACTGACTTGTCACATAATGTGACTTTATGAATCGACTGGTTTAATGGTTACTATTTTATTTTCAATGTTCAATCTGTTTGTGTTTGTTTCCTAAGCACAAGAGATATTCTATCATATCGCTTTACTTATGTCAATAACTTTTTTCAAGTTTTTTTAGCTTGTCCATTTTAAAGATTTAAAATGGCGGAGAAGGAGGGATTCGAACCCTCGCGCCGGTTAACCCGACCTATACCCTTAGCAGGGGCACCTCTTCGGCCAACTTGAGTACTTCTCCGAATTATAAAAAAGTTATTTATTTGCCGCTGTTCGCTTGCGTTCCCTAACGGCAAGATTTATATTATCAATAAATGTGCTATATGTCAACCCTTTTATTTATATTTCTTTGTTATTATCTTTTCTTTTTATGCTAATCCCTTATAAATACTAGGTTTTATCTCATTTTCATCTATCAAGAAATTATATCTTTTAGCTTTCTATCCCTAGCTCATAGCTGAGTTTTATCTTTTTTATCTTACCTATATACTCCTCATTATATACGCCATATCCTATTTTCTTCTTAATTAAAGATAAAAAAGAGGCAGTACCTGGAATATAGGTACTACCCCTTTTGTAGTTGAAATATTAGTTCATAGATAAAAGCTTGAAAATATCTACCCGTATTTACCCCCATAAGATGTTGTTATTTGCACTTATTTATATAGATTTAAAATTCTACATGGGTTAATAGAGTATTTCTACTGAGAAAATGTAATATTTTCTATATCATCATATCATCTATTCCTTGTATTTACAATATATTAAATACTTATTCTTCTATTTGTACTGCTACTTCTTCAGTATCTTCTTCAACTGCTCCATCTTTAACTTTTGCAAGACATACAACTTGTACACCTTCATCTAAGTTAATAAGTTTAACCCCTTGTGTATTTCTTCCTACAGAAGAAATTTGAGCAACATTAATACGGATAATAACCCCCTGTGAGTTAATGAGTAATAATTCCTCATCTTCATGCACTGAGGTAATCCCTACAACATTTCCTGTTTTTTCAGTAATCTTATAGACTTTTATACCTTTACCACCACGTTTTTGAGCTCTAAACTCTTCAACAGGCGTACGTTTACCAAGTCCATTTTCAGATGCTACTAAAATTTGTTCACCTTCTTTTGGTACAGTTGCACCAATAACAACATCACCCTCAGATAAGTTAATGGCTCTAACACCACGTGCAGTTCTACCCATAGGTCTTACATCTGTACCATCAAACATAATACCTTTACCAAATTTAGTACATACTAAAATTGAGTCCTCTGGAGTTGTTTCATATACCCCTATTAATTCATCATCTTCTGCTAATGTAAGCGCAATGATACCACCTTTTCTAATGTTCTTGAAGGCTTCTAAATCTGTTTTCTTAATCTGACCATTTTTAGTTACCATCGTTAAGAAGACATTCTCTGTTTGATCTTGTACTGGGAATACAGCACTAATTTTCTCATCTTTATCAAGTTGAAGAAGGTTGATAATTGCCATACCTCTTGCAGTACGTCCTGCTTCTGGTATTCTATAAGCTTTGATTTTATAAGCTTTACCTTTATTAGTAAAGAACATAATTTCACTTAAGTTACTTGTTACAAAGAGTTGGTCAATAAAGTCTGCATCAATTGTATTAACACCTACAATACCTCTACCACCTCTATTTTGTTGTTTGTAAGTATCTAATGGAATACGTTTGATATATCCTAAATGAGTCATAGTTACAATAACCTGTTCTTCATCAATGAGATCCTCAATATCAAAGTCATCATCTGCACTTACTATTTCTGTTCTTCTAGCATCCGCATATTTATCACGAATTTCAATGATTTCTGCTCGGATTACTTCATATAATTTATATTCACTCTCAAGAATACCTCTAAAGTATGCAATCTTCTCTAAAAGCTCTGCATATTCTTGCTCAAGTTTTTCTCTTTCAAGCCCTGTTAAAGCACGAAGACGCATATCCACGATAGCTTGAGCCTGAATTTCTGTAAGGTCAATTGCCTCCATTAAACGCTCTTTAGCTTCTTGGACAGTTTTAGACTCCCTAATTAAACGTGTGATAAGATCAATCTTATCTAACGCTTTTCTAAGTCCTTCTACAATATGCGCTCTTGCTTCTGCTTTATTTAAGTCATACTGAGTACGTCTAGTTACAACATCTTTTTGATGCTTTAAGTACTCTTCTAACATCTCTTTTAAGTTAAGTACTTTTGGCTTGTCATTTACAAGCGCAAGCATATTCATGCTGAATGTATCTTGTAATTGAGTATATTTATACAGCTGATTTAAGATAACGTTTGGATTAACATCTCTTCTAAGCTCAATAACAATACTCATACCATCTCTATCTGATTCATCACGTAAGTCCGTAATCCCATCAACTTTTTTGATTTTTACAAGCTCTGCAATTTTCTCAATAAGCTTAGACTTATTAACCATATATGGAATCTCTGTAACTACAATACGAGATTTTCCCCCCTGCATCTCTTCAATCTCCGCAGTTGCTTTAACTTTAACCTTACCTTTACCTGTACGGTAAGCTTGATCAATACCATAACGCCCTTGAATTGTAGCACCTGTTGGGAAGTCTGGTCCTTTAATGATTTCCATTAACTCGTCAAGCTCTGTCTCACGTAATTCTTGCTCTTCATTATGACCCATGTAGTTATCAATCATCTTAATAACGCCATCAACAACTTCACCTAAGTTATGAGGTGGGATGTTTGTTGCCATACCTACAGCAATACCTGATGATCCATTTACAAGTAAGTTAGGAAAACGTGCAGGAAGTACAACTGGCTCTTTTAAAGACTCATCAAAGTTAGGCCTGAAATCAACCGTTTCCTTCTCGATATCTGCAAGCATAGACATCGAAATCTTGCTCATTCTGGCTTCCGTGTAACGCATAGCCGCAGCACTGTCACCATCAATGTTACCAAAATTACCATGTCCATCTACAAGTGGGTAGCGAATTGAGAAGTCTTGTGCCATTCTAACCATGGCATCGTAAATTGATAAGTCACCATGAGGGTGATATTTACCCATGGTATCCCCAACGATACGTGCTGACTTTCTATATTGTTTATCTGGTCCTAAGTTCAGTTCATCCATTGCATAAAGAATTCTTCTATGAACTGGTTTTAATCCATCTCTAACATCTGGTAGGGCACGAGATACAATAACGCTCATGGCGTAATCAATATAGCACTTTTTCATCTCGTCCTGAATATCAACAGAGATGATTTTATCAAAATTGTTATCTAAGTTATCCATCTTTCTCCTCCTCTACCCTTTTCTATATATCTAAATTAGTAACTTTAGTTGCATACTCATGAATGAATTCACGTCTTGGTTCAACTTTATCACCCATTAATGCTGTAAAGATTTGATCGGCTGCTGCTGCATCTTCAATATCTACACGTACTAAAGTTCTAGTCTCTGGGTCCATTGTTGTTTCCCATAACTGATCAGGATTCATTTCCCCAAGACCTTTATAACGTTGCATTCTTGAAATACCTGTTCTACCTATTTCTTCTAAAATTTTCTCTAACTCTCTATCATCGTAAGCATAATGTTTCTTTTTATTTTTCTCTACTAAATAGAGTGGTGGCTGCGCAATGTATACAAAGCCATTTTCAATAAGCGGTCTATAATATCTATAGAAGAATGTTAAAAGTAACGTACGAATATGAGCCCCATCAACATCGGCATCAGTCATGATAATGATTTTATGATAACGTAACTTGTTAACATCAAAGTCTTCACTAATACCTGCACCAAATGCAGTAATCATATTACGAATTTCATCACTTTCAAGCATTCTATCAATTCTAGCTTTTTCTACATTAAGAATCTTACCTCTAAGCGGAAGGATAGCCTGTGTCTGGCGTGATCTTGCACTCTTAGCAGAACCACCCGCAGAATCCCCTTCGACTAAGTAGATTTCACATTTACTTGCATCTTTTTCAGAGCAGTCTGCTAGCTTACCTGGAAGTGCTGTACTTTCAAGTACACTCTTTCTTCGTGTAAGTTCTCTAGCTTTTCTAGCTGCATCACGTGCTCTAGCAGCCATAGTTGCTTTTTGAATAATCATTTTAGCTACATTTGGATTTTGCTCTAAGAAGTAAGTCAGTTGTTCACCAAATATGCTTTCTACAGCTCCACGTGCTTCACTATTTCCAAGTTTCGTTTTAGTCTGGCCTTCGAATTGTGGCTCACCAATTTTAACACTAATAATAGCAGTAAGACCTTCTCTTATATCTTCACCACTTAAATTATTATCTGCCTGTTTAAGAAGCCCCATTTTTCTACCATAGTCATTTAAAGTCTTGGTAATAGCTGCTCTAAATCCTGATAAGTGTGTACCACCTTCAGTCGTATTAATGTTATTTACAAAGCTAAATACATTCTCTACATAACTATCGTTATGCTGGAATGACACTTCTACATTAATACCATCTTTCTCACCTTCCCCATAGAAGACTTCTTCATAGATAGGTGTTTTATGTTTATTCAGATGACTAACAAACTCTTTAATACCACCTTCGTAGTGGAATACTTTATGATGCTTTTCATCTTCTCTTAAATCTATTAATTCAATACGTAATCCTTTTGTTAAAAAGGCTGTTTCCTGTAATCTTTGTTTGAGTATATTAAAGTCATATACAGTTGTCTCAAAAATTTCTGCATCAGGCTTAAAGTGTACAAGTGTACCTGTCTTGTTTGTATCTCCAACTATAGTTAAAGGACTTACGACATGTCCACGTTCAAATTTTTCTTCATGAATTTTGCCTTCTGTGTGTACTTTTACTACAAGCCATTCAGATAATGCATTAACTACTGAAGCACCTACACCATGTAAACCTCCGGAAACTTTATAGCCTCCTCCACCAAACTTTCCTCCTGCATGAAGTATAGTAAATACAACCTCAACTGCTGGAATTCCTTTTTGAGCATGTATGCCGACAGGAATACCACGTCCATTATCTAGAACAGAAATTGAGTTATCTGGATGAATAGAAACGACAATCGTATCACATGCACCAGCTAATGCTTCGTCAACGGCATTATCTACTATTTCATAAACTAGGTGGTGAAGACCTTTTGAGGAAGTACTACCAATATACATACCTGGTCTTTTTCGTACTGCCTGCAGCCCCTCTAATATTTGTATTTGATTTTCATTATACGTTGCTGCCATAATAAGATCTCACTCCTTTAAATTTTCGAATATGCATAATAAACCAACTTTCATTATACCTCAAACAGTTCTCAAAGGCAAACCTTGTCAATATATGTTACCTTTTACCACATTATATAGTTTACCAACTTTTTGACTATTCCATACACTTTGTTCTACTCCTGTACAGGTAATTAAGGTCTGAATATTTTCTGTATAAGAAAATAGATATTTTTGTCTACTATCATCTAGCTCAGAAAGAACATCATCAAGTAACAATATAGGCGCTTCCCCTAAATTCTCCTGCATAAGACGAAGCTCTGCAAGCTTCATAGAAAGCACAACTGTACGTTGTTGTCCTTGAGATCCATATACTTTAACATCCATCCCATTAATTAAAAACTTTAAGTCATCTCTATGTGGTCCGACTGAACTACTTTGAGTCATAATATCCTTTTGTCTATATCTCGCTACTTTTTCTTCTATATTTGCTTCAAGCACATTAGGTTCATAAACAACTTCAAGGTCCTCTTTACCACCTGATATATTTGCATGTATCTTTTTTGCTACTTCATTAATTTCTTGAATGAACTCACTTCTTCTTTGAATAACTTCTTTTGCGTATTCTATATATTGCATATCCCAAATATCTAGCATATCTGGATTAGGATTTTGCTGATACTGCTTCAAGGCGTTGTTTCTTTGCTTTAAGACTTTATAATATTGCTTTAAAGCATAGTAATAAAGCTTATTAAATTGACATAATTCAATGTCAATAAATCTTCTACGTTCTTTAGGGCTCTTTTTTATAAGTTGGAGATCTTCTGGAGAAAACATAACTACCGTCAAGGTCCCAAAAAGCTCACCTAGCTTGGCTACTGGTAATTTATTAATGGCTACAGCCTTACCTTTTTGAGTAATATGAAAGTCAATCTTATCGTTAAACGTACGTTTTTGTACATCAAGTGTAATATGAGCTGCCTCTTCATTCCATTTAATTACTTCTTTTTCTTGAGAAGTACGATGTGACCTTGCTGTTGCACATAAGTAGATTGCTTCTAGTACATTAGTCTTTCCTTGTGCATTATCCCCTTTAAAAATATTAATCCCTTTATCAAGTTGAATATTAACTTCACCATAATTCCTAAAATTGTTTAAAGCGAGTTCCTGAATATACATGAGGTTCTCCTTTATAAAAATATCTATCTCTAAATGATTTGATAATTTTGTCCATCGAATTCTACTTCATCACCAGGACGTATTTTTTTACCTCTTTGTGTGCAGATTTCGCCATTTACAAGCACAAGTCCTTGTGCAATAAGCATTTTTGCCTCGCCACCGCTGTCTACCATATCTGCAAACTTCATAAGTTGATCTAGCTTAATAAATTCTGTTGTAATTTTAATTTGTTTCACAAGTATTTCTCCTTTTATTTTAAAAATAATTTTATTATAGCAATAAATCGCTCTTGCTTCTACTTGAAACAAAGAGCGATATTTTCTATGTCTTATCTACGCATTTAACCTAATTGGTAAAATAAGATATTTATAATGATCACCCTCTATTGGATGAATAATACAAGGTGTAAGTGAAGAAATAAAAGTAATACTTACTTCATCATCATCGATAGATTTTAATGCTTCAATGAGATATCTAGGATTAAATGCAATACTTAAATTATTTCCTTCAAGTTCGATTGCAACTTCTTCAAGCGCAGTACCAAGCTCTGCTCTTGATGTAATGATCATATTATCTCCGTCTATTTCAATTTTTATTGGATTTTTCTTCCCTTCACGAGAAATTAAAGCAGCACGTTCGATACTCATAAGGAATTCTTTGCGATCTACTTTAATCTTTGTTTCATAGTCTGATGAAAATATTTGTTCATATTTTAAGAATTCACCTTCAAGTAGATTAGAAACAACTTTACTTTCACCTAAATCAAACAAAATGTGTTTATCTTCAAAATAGATGCTCATTTCATCTGCTTCATCAGTAGAAAGAATCTTGCTAATTTCATTAAGTGTACGCCCAGGAACGACAACCTCTCTTTCCCCATTCTCATTTGAGAGGGTAGTTTTTCTATATGAAATACGGTATCCATCTACAGTAACCATGTTAAAACTGCCATCTTTAATTTGAAGCATTTCACCAGTAAGGATAGGTCTGGATTCTTCTTGAGCAACAGAGAAGATTGTTTGTCTAATCATATCTTTAAAAGCTACTTGAGAAATTGTATATTTATTCATTAATTCAACTTGAGGAAGATCTGGGAATTGATCTCCTAGTTGACCTGCAATTGAAAACTTAGATTTTTCACAAGTGATATTAGTCATATGATTAGCACTAGTTGAAATTTCAACGGTTTCATTAGGCATTTTTCTGATAATTTCAGAGAAGATTTTTGCTTCAAGAGCAATAGCTCCTTCTTCTAAAACTTCTGCTTCAATTGTACTTTCAATACCAAGTTCTAAGTTATACCCAACTAAAGTAACTTCTCCATTATAAGCTTTTAATAAGATACATTCGAGAATTGGCATTGTTGTTTTAGTTGAACATGCTTTAAGTACAGTATTAATGCTGTTTAAGAGTACGTCTTGCTTACAGCGAATATTCATTGTGGATAATCTCCCTTCGAAAATCTTTTATAATAATTAAAGTAATTTAGCAATGATAGTAATAGGACATGTGGATAATGTGTATAACCGCCAAAAACCTATATATTGTGGATAAAATCCCTTGTATATAGGCCTGTGGATTAGTATAGTGGATTAAAGTAAGTTATCAACAGTATCAACACTCAAAAAAAAATAAAAGAACTATCCACAAACTATCCATATGGTAGTCACATGGAGATGTGAATAATTATTTCCCTGTAATCTTGTTCTCGAGCTCAGTAATAATCTGTGAGAGCTCCATATCTTTAGTAAGGTCTTTAGAAATCTTCTCAAAGCCATGAATAATCGTGGTATGGTCGCGTCCACCAAACTTCTCACCAATCTTTGGTAGAGAAAGATCTGTTAGTTTACGGCATAAATACATGGCAATTTGTCTTGGATAGGCAATGTTACGTGTACGCTTAGCTGATTTAAGCTCATCTACCTTGAGGTGGAAGTAATCTGCCACAATTTCCTGGATATAGTCAGCTGTAATAATCTTAGGCTTGTCCTTAGAAATCAGGTCCTTAAGTGCTTCATTTGCAAGCTCTACTGTAATAGGCCTATTGGCTAAAGAAGAAAAGGCTAATATACGGTTAAGGGCCCCCTCCAGCTCACGGATATTGGATACAACTGTCTTAGCTATAAATAGAAGAACATCTTCTGGGACAGATAAGCTTTCAAGTTCAGCTTTCTTCCTTAAGATAGCAATACGTGTTTCAAGATCTGGACTCTGAATATCTGCAATAAGTCCCCATTCAAAACGTGAACGTAGTCTGTCTTCTAATGTTTCTATCTCTTTAGGTGGGCGATCGCTAGAGATAATAATTTGCTTATTAGCTTCGTGAAGTGTGTTGAAAGTATGGAAGAACTCCTCTTGAGTACGTTCCTTGCCTGCAATAAATTGGATATCATCTATAAGTAAAACATCTATATTTCTATATTTATTTCTAAAAGCTTCATTTTTATCATCACGAATAGAGTTAATGAGCTCATTCGTAAACTTCTCTGAAGAAGCATAAAGTACCTTAGCACTTGGGTTTTGCTCTAAAATGTAATGAGCAATAGAATGCATAAGGTGAGTTTTCCCAAGGCCTACGCCTCCATATAAAAATAGAGGATTGTATGCTCTAGCAGGGGCTTCCGCAACAGCCAGTGCAGCAGCATGTGCCATACGGTTGCTATTACCTACGACGAAAGAATTAAATACATATCTAGGGTTAAGATTGCTTCTTATATTTAAAGGATCTTCGATAGCAGCTTCTTTCTTTGCAGAAGGTTGTTTAGGGGCATATTTTCCGTCTTCAGACACGACAACAAAGTCAAGGATATACTCCTTATTAAGAACCTGAAGGACACTATTCTTAATAAGTTCAAGATACCTAGTGCTGAGAATTTCTTTATTAAAGTCATTTTTTACGCCAATCACCATGGTATTATCAAAGATATCTATAAGCTTGGTCTCCTTAAACCATGTGTTAAAGCTGACAGATGAAGTTTCAGGTTCGATAATACTTAGGATGGCGTTCCATTGGGCATCATAATGGTGCGTCATTTAAAACTCCTCCTACAAATACACAATTTATACACAAGTTATTTTAGTATTGTCAACATGTGAGTAATCTAATCAATTCTTATAAACAATATGGGATTAATTTAAGTAACTCTAGAAATAAAATGATAGAAACATAGTCATCTAAAGATGTTATCCACATAAAAATAAGTATAAATTTGTTAAAAAACAAAGAAAAAATAAGAAAAATATGAGTTATACACAGAATTATCAACAGAATGTGTATAACTTTAATATTTCAACAACTTATACACAACTAAAATAATAATATCAAAATAGCTGTTGAAAAGCAACAGATTTAGAAAAATATCCACAGGCCAGTGTATAAAATTTCGGTGGATATTTTGGTGAAGAAGTGACAAAAAAGTACAAAACATGACTTAAAAATTACCATTAATAGAGGGTTGACGAGATTTTATAAATCTTCTATACTATGAATAGTGCTTATTTGTTTATTTAACTCTATATAGAGTTGTGTGTGCGAATTTTTATTTTATATTTATATTTTTAGTGCTTTAAAAAAATTGTGCATATTATGTGGCTACTTTATTAATATAAGGAGGTGCGACATAATGAAAATGACATACCAACCAAAAAAACGTCAAAGAAGTAAAGAACACGGTTTCCGTAAAAGAATGAGAACTAAAAACGGTAGAGCGGTAATTGCTAGAAGAAGAGCAAAAGGTAGAAAAAAATTAACAGCATAATACAAGGCCGCCTCGGTGGCCTTGTTTTGCCTTATAAGGAAATTAGGAGTATCGAGGATGAAATATACAGTATCTCTTAAGAAAACACCTGAGTTTAGAAATGTTTATAGAAGAGGAAAGTCTGTTGCTAATAGATTTCTTGTTCTATATAAATATAAGAATGGTAAAGATATTAATAGGTTAGGTATATCAGTAAGTAAAAAAGTAGGAAATAGCGTAGTAAGAAGTAGAGTTACACGACTCATTCGTGAGAGCTACAGATTAAAAGAAGAATTCATTGATCAGCCAGGCTGGGATTTCGTTATTATTGCGAGAAGCAATGCAAATAACGCTACTTATAATGATATTACTGATTCACTAGAACAATTGCTCAAACAACAAAAAATTTTTAACAAAAATTCATAAATGTCCTATCTTAATATGTTAATATACTATTGAGTTATATGACATAGATGAGTGAAGTATAGAAATACATGTTTGATACTTTCCTATTAGAATAACTACCAGCTAAATATACATTTCTATGGCTGAGGTGTATATTTTTATATAAAAAACTAAGGGTATAAGGGTAGTTGAGGAGTTTTTAGAGGTATGAAAATGAAAAACATATTAAGAGATAGTGCACTAGGTACTATTAGGGTTTATCAGAAGTATATTTCACCATTATTCGGGGCTAAGTGTAGGTTCATACCAACTTGTTCAGCTTATACTTATGAGGCAATAAGTGTACACGGGTTTTTTAAGGGTACATTTCTTGGTATAAAAAGGATATTAAAGTGTAATCCTTTTCATAAACCGATGTATGACCCTGTACCACCTAAACGAAAGAAATGTCAATAAGTCAATAAAATACTTAGGAGGAATCCAATGGGAATTATAAACAGCTTTTTTGGTATGATCCTCAATTTAATCTTTGAGGGGATTGCGCTTCTTACACCTGTAGGGACATTAGGTCTTACGATTATTGTATTTACAGTGGTAACAAGGCTTTTACTTACTCCATTGCAGATTAAACAAATGCGAACTACTCGCGCAATGAGTAAGATTCAACCAGAACTTACAAGAATTCAGAAAAAATATGCTAATAAAAAAGACCAACAGTCTCAAATGGCATATAGTCAAGAGTTACAGGCAATTTATAAAAAGTATAAAATTAGTCCATTTGCAGGATGTTTGCCACTTCTTATTCAATTACCACTTATCTATGCACTTTACAATGTACTTAGACAACCAAGTAGATATATCTCAAAACTTAGTGAGATGTACACACAGTTAGCAGATGTTTTAGCGCAAAATGTAGCTAATGTAGATACAGTTATTAACGAAGTAGTAAACAAAGTTCCACTTAGCTCAACAGCTATGTATGAACTTCAAAAATTAGGAGATACAGCAACTCTTGCAGATAAGCTTTCTCACTTTACAACTGACCAGTGGAATGCGATGCGAGAACTTATTTCTCCACAAGTATATGATTTACTTTCTAACTTACTTGAAGCAAAACATGGGTTTGAATATTTTATTGTTAACTTAGTAGATTCACCATCTCAACTTGTAGCAAACGGTCAATACCTTGCCCTTTTAATCCCAATTGCAGCTGGTGCATCAACATTTATTTTCAGTAAAATCACAATGGCAGCAAGTAAACCAGCTACACCAGCAAATGGTGAAGCAAACCCTGCAGATAGCATGATGAAAGTTATGAACATTATGATGCCAATCATGATGGGATGGTTCTCATATACTGTACCAAATGGTTTAGCTTTATACTGGATTTCTGGTAATATCATCATGATGGTTCAACAAATTTGGGTTAACAAAATTGTTGATAAACAACAAGCTGTTTTAGAAGAGCAGCTTAGAAAAGACCGTGAAGCAGCACTTGCCGCTCAAGGTGTTAAGAAGAAAAAGAAGAAGAAAAAACCAAAACCAGAAGTAGCAACAGGTGAAGTAGAGCAAAAAGCTATTGACGAAAAGCCTAAGAAACCTAAAAAAACAGCGAGCGAAGATGAGACAACAAACAGCACGAAAGAGGATTAATAAATCTGGGGGTAGATAATATGAAGAGTGTAGAAAAGACTGGCAAGACCGTTGATAATGCTATAACAGATGCACTTATTGAACTGGGAGCAACTACAGATGAAGTAGAGATTCAAGTTTTAGAGAGAGGCTCTAAGGGCTTTTTAGGACTTGGTGCTAAAGATGCCCGTGTAAGAGTAAGCCTTAAAGAACTACCAGAAGCCCAAGATATATCACAATCTGCTGATACAGGAGCTATTGAAGAAATCATTCCTGAGGATAAAGAAGAAATAAAAGTAGTAGTAAATGAGAATAAGCATAAAGGCGCTAGTATAGAAGAAGCAACTGAAAATGCTAAAGTATTCTTAAACTCTGTACTTACTGAAATGGGACTTGATGCAACTTTAGAAACTAACGTTGTTGATGATAGAGTTTATATTGAGATTTCAGGTGAAAAGATGGGTATGGTTATTGGTAAAAGAGGCGATACTTTAGATGCTCTCCAATACTTAACTAATATCGTTGTGAATAAAGGTCATCATGATTATGTGAAAATCATGTTAGACACAGAGAACTATCGTAGCAGAAGAGAAGATACACTGAAAAAGGTAGCTTATAAATTTGCTAAGAAAGCAGTTCAAACAAAGAGACCTGTTATCCTTGAGCCTATGAATCCATATGACAGAAGAATTGTCCATTCTGCATTACAAGATAGTAGGACAGTAAAAACACATAGTGAGGGTAAAGAACCATTCAGACGAGTTGTTATTACACCACTTTCTTCAAACAAAACTTATAATAAATAATCACATAGACGGCAGAGCACTCTTAAAAAGAAGGCTCTGCCGCTTGTTTATGTAGAGAATTTAGAGTATATTAATTTTTAGAGTCAAACTGAAAGGAGCTTTTTTATGATTTACAATGATACAATAGCAGCAATTTCTACAGCACCTGGAGTAGGTGGCATTGGTATTATCCGTGTAAGTGGATTAGATGCTGTGGAGATAGTTGATAAAGTATTTAAAGCTGCAAGTAAAAAAACACTCCAAGAGGCACCAAGTCATACGATTCATTATGGTCATATCTTAAACAAGGATGGAAGGGTCATTGATGAAGTACTTGTGATGCTAATGAAAGCTCCAAAAACTTTTACAAGAGAAGATGTTGTAGAAATTAACTGCCATGGCGGTCCTGTACCTCTTGAAGCAGTTTTAATGGAAGTTATACGTAATGGAGCAAGACTTGCAGACAGTGGCGAGTTTACAAAGAGAGCCTTCTTAAATGGGCGTATTGACCTTGCTCAAGTTGAAGCAATTATGGATATTATTGAAGCTAAGACTGAAGTATCTTTATCTCAAGCTGTAAATCAACTTGAAGGTAAACTCTCAAAACAAATTAAAGAATATCAAGATATGCTTATTCAAATAATCGCTAGAATAGAGGTTTCTATTGATTATCCAGAATATGATGAAGATGAGCCATTAGCAGAGGACTTTAAGGATGATATTAGGGCACTTAATGATAAACTTAAACAGCTTCTTGCTACAGCAGATACAGGTAAGATGATTCGTGAAGGGGTTAAGACCGCTATTGTAGGACAACCTAATGTAGGTAAATCCTCCCTTCTTAATGCCTTATTAGAAGAGAATAAAGCTATTGTAACGGATATCCCTGGTACAACGCGTGATATTGTAGAGGCTTATCTTAATATTGAGGGGATGCCATTCTTATTATTAGATACAGCAGGTATCCGTGAGACAGAAGATATAGTAGAGAAAATTGGTGTAGAAAGATCTAAAGAGTCTATTGCGCAGGCTGATGTAGTCCTAATGCTTATTGATAGCTCAAGAGAGTTAGATCAAGAGGAAATTGCTCTTATGAATGAACTTAAAGGTAGACAAGTTATCTTTGTTCTAAATAAGACAGACCTTACCCCTGTTATTACCCAGGAAATACTTAAAGCTTATACAGGTGACCAGCCAATCGTAAGCATTTCTGCAATGAAGCAAGATGGTTTAAATGAGCTTCGTCAGGCTATGAAGAACTTTATCGTTAATAAAGGTATAAGTATTGGACAAGAGGCAACAATCTCTAATCAGAGACAGAAACAAAGCCTTGTAAAAGCCATTGAGAGCTTAGATAAAGTAGGTGATACCATTGATATGGGTATGCCAGAAGATTGTATTGCAATTGATTTACATGATGCTTATGGGCACTTAGGTAACATTGTAGGTGAAGCACTTAAAGATGAGATTATTAATGAGCTCTTTACAAGATTCTGCCTAGGTAAATAATAGGATATAAATTAGGAAAGATGTGTTATAACACTTTTTATTTAAAAAGGTGTATAATAGGATTTGTTTTTCAAATAGAAATTAAAAATTAATTTTATAGATAGAGATCAAGGAGGTTCACATGACTTATATTGCAGAATCAATCGATATAGCTGTAATTGGTGGTGGACACGCTGGATGTGAAGCTGCACTTGCAGCAGCACGCATGGGTAAAAAAACAATCATGTTTACCATGAGTTTAGATAGTATAGGCATGATGCCTTGTAACCCAAACGTAGGGGGAACATCTAAGGGGCATTTAGTTAGAGAGATTGACGCACTTGGTGGAGAGATGGGCAAAAACATCGACAAAACTTTTATTCAATCTCGTATGCTTAATACTGCTAAAGGACCAGCTGTACACTCATTACGCGCACAAGCTGATAAAAAAAGATACACAGATGAAATGAAAAAGGTGTTAGAAAATACACCAAACCTTATGATTAAACAACAAGAGATTGTAGAAATCTTAGTTGAAGAGGGTAAAGTAGTTGGTGTTGTGACTAATAAAGGGGCACAATATACATGTAAAGCCATTGTGCTTGCAAGTGGTACCTACTTAAAATCACGTTGTTTAACAGGAGAGTGTATTGAATACACGGGCCCTAATGGGCTTAAGTCTTCTTCAGACCTTAGCGAAAACCTTAAGGCATTAGGCATTGAGCTTAGAAGATTTAAAACAGGTACACCTGCACGTGTTGATGCACGTACAGTAGACTTCAGTAAAATGGAGCCACAATATGGAGATGAACATATCGTACCATTCTCTTTCGAAAATAAAGAGGCAGATATAAAACGTGACCAATATCCATGTTATTTAACTTATACAAATGAACGTACACACCAAATTATTCGTGACAACTTACATCGCTCACCAATGTATTCAGGTGTTATTGAGGGGACAGGCCCTCGTTATTGTCCATCTATCGAAGATAAGGTAGTAAGATTTGCAGATAAGGACCGCCATCAAGTATTCCTTGAACCAGAAGGTGAAGATACAACAGAGATGTATGTACAGGGCATGAGTTCTTCTCTTCCAGAAGAAGTACAGCTTGAGATGCTTCGTTCTATTGCTGGTCTTGAAAATGTAGAGGTAATGCGTACAGGTTATGCTATTGAGTATGATTGCCTAAACCCACTTGAACTTAAACATTCACTTGAATTTAAACACATTGAAGGTTTCTTCAGCGGTGGTCAGATGAATGGTAGCTCAGGATATGAAGAAGCGGCTTGCCAAGGCTTAATTGCAGGTATTAATGCAGCACTTAAAGTAGATGGCAGAGAGCCACTTATTATTGATAGATCAGAAGCTTATATTGGTGTTCTTATTGATGACCTTGTAACAAAAGGTACAAGAGAACCTTACCGTATGCTAACGTCAAGAGCTGAGTATAGACTTCTTTTAAGACAAGATAATGCAGATCTTCGTCTTACTGAAAAAGGACATGAAGTTGGTCTTATTTCAGATGAACGCTACAATCGTTTCTTAGAAAAGAGAAAAGCGATTGATACAGAACTTGAAAGACTTAAAAATACTTACGTAGGAACAAGTCAAAAAGTACAAGAAATCATCGCTGCTAAAGAAAGTACACCACTTCGTTCAGGTATTGCACTTTGTGAGCTTCTTAAACGTCCAGAATTAAGTTATGAGGACTTTAAAGAAGTAGATGATACAAGACCAGAACTTCCAGAAGAAGTTATCGAACAGGTTATGATTGAGCTTAAATATGAAGGTTACATTTCAAGACAGCTTAAACAAGTCGAACAGTTTAAAAAGCTTGAGAAAAAACGTATCCCAGATGATATTAACTATGATGATGTTTATAGCTTAAGACTTGAAGCTAAACAAAAACTTGAAGCAGTACGTCCTGTATCTATTGGTCAAGCATCTCGTATTTCAGGAGTATCACCAGCAGATATTTCAGTACTTTTAGTGTATTTAGAACAAAGAAGAAATAGAAATTAACACCGAAGAGGTTACGTATGGATATTAAACAACAATTAATTGAAGGTGCTAAAGTTTTAAGTGTAGAGTTGACAGACAAACAAGCTGACCAGCTCATGCGCTATAAAGAGCTCCTCGTTGAGTGGAATGAGAAAATGAACCTAACAGCTATTACAGAAGATATGGAGGTTATTACAAAACACTTCCTTGACTGTCTTACTGTACAAAGCAGCATTGACCTTGCACAAGTAAAAAGCTTAGTAGATGTAGGAACAGGCGCAGGCTTCCCTGGACTTGTACTTAAGATTGCATTCCCAAATGTACACATTACACTTATTGATTCTCTCAATAAACGCCTTAAGTTCTTACAAAATGTTATTGATGAATTAGGGCTTACTGGTATTGAATGTGTACATGGTAGGGCCGAAGACTTAGGCAAAAATAAAGCTTATCGTGAACAATTTGAAGTATGTGCATCACGTGCTGTAGCTAATTTAGCAGTACTTAGTGAGTATACACTTCCATTTGTAAAAAAGGGTGGCTATCTCATTGCCTTAAAAGGTCAAAAGCTTGATGAAGAGCTTGCAGAAGGAGAAAAAGCCATTACGATTTTAGGGGGTACAATTGATAAACTAGTAGATGTAGTTGTACCTTATACAGATTTAAATCATCGTATTGCTAAAATCAAAAAAGTGAAAGAAACACCTAAAAAATATCCTAGAAAAGCTGGAGAACCAACGAAAGCACCACTTGGTAAATAAGTATTAGGTAGAGCAGTTAAAATATAAAGATAAAAGAGGCGTATTTGAGAATAAATTTATTTTCAGATACGCCTTTTTTTGCTTTGAAGGAGATTGAAAATACTAGGCATATGGGTAATTTACTAAGGGAGAAAGCCTATGATGAGCAACATAGGCTTAAAAAATTCCTCACGGATAATGTAGTTTTTGGTAAAATAATGTGCTATACTATTATGTACGATTGTATAATGATTAGTTCAAGAGGGGAGTATTACCAGATGCAAAAAGAGTTAACCATACAATACATAGCCGTAGATCGTGTAAGACCCAATCCATATCAACCAAGAAAAGTTTTTACACAATCAGCATTAGAGGAACTTGCTCATTCTATTGCAGAACACGGTTTAATGCAACCTATTACAGTACGTATTATAGGTAACTCCTATGAGCTTATAGCAGGAGAGAGAAGATTGAAGGCATCAAAGTTAGCAGGGCTTACTGAAATCCCAGCTGTAATTGTAGAAGTAACAAATAAAAATAGTGCTGTACTCGCGCTTATTGAAAATCTTCAAAGAGAGAATCTTAATTTCTTGGAAGAGAGCGAAGCTTTTCAAACAATTATGCAAGACTATGGTTATACACAGCAAGAGCTTGCTAAAACATTAGGGAAGAATCAATCTACCATTGCCAATAAACTAAGAATCCTTAAACTTTCACCAGCTATTAAGAAAAAACTAGTTGAGTACAATTTAACAGAACGTCATGCGAGAGCACTTTTAAAGCTACCTACAGAAGAGCTTCAAATGGAAGTCCTTGAAAAGGTAGGAAAACAAGAACTTAACGTTAAAAAAACAGAACAGCTTATTGAACAAGTTCTCGTTAATTTGACACAGGAAAAAGTAGAAGAAAAGAAAAATAATCAAAAGTTTAGAGCATTTGTCCGTGATATTAGACTCTTTACAAATACAATTACTCAAGCAGTCGATATGATTCAGCAATCAGGAATCGATGCTAAATATACTATGAAACAAGAGGATGATGGATACGAAATCCGTATTAAAATTCCTATGAATAAATAAAAAGTAAAAAAGATAGTATGCCTATACACATACTATCTTTTTTTCCTTTTATGTTTTACTTTGATAATGATCAAGCGGATGAAATAAATAAAAACTGCGAGGCATATAGCATAAAACATTAAATCAAACAATAAAGGAAATGGTCCTAATAAGACTTCTCGATTAACCATGTAGATTCCCCCTTACAATGATAGTTATAATATAATGAAAATTAATGAAAGTGGCAATAGATAATAGATAAGCTGTCACTTCTAACCTGCCAACCGTCATATTTTATTGTTAAAAGAGCAAACAGAGGTCAATTGGGCAAAATTTCGCAAAAAAATCTCCCCCTTCGGGGGAGTACACTACATATCATCTACATCAATTTCTTCGCCATAACGTGGTGTATTAATAGCGGCATAGCCATCATGTTTATCTTCAGTTTCAATAAAAGTACCATCTGGTATAGGTTTGGTACTTTTCAGAATAGGAATATGAGTGATGGGTTCCGCACTACTTTTAGATTTTTTAGTTTTAGGCATAGTAAAACTCCTTTCAAGTTAAAAAAGAAATTAATGTTATTATATGTGATGAAAAAGTTTAAATACGCCTTAACTTGTGAATGCTTTAAGAGACCTTGCTATCTAATGTATAATTATGTACAATAGAGTGTATTGAGATGAGGTTGAAATAAAGAAAATAAAAGGAGAATGGATATGAGCGATTTTAAATTAGAAATAGCTAAGCTATTAAGTGGGCAAATCACTTGTTTAACACAAGATGACATATACAGCATGTTAGAAGTTCCTGCAAATACAGATATGGGAGATTATGCTTTCCCATGTTTTAAACTTGCTAAAGAGCTTAGAAAAGCACCTCCTATGATTGCAAAAGACATTGTAGATGCTATCGGTGAAGTAAGCTTCTTATCAAAAGTTGAAAATGTAAATGCCTATATTAACTTCTTCGTAGATAAAACAATGCTTGTTAAAAGCGTACTTGATAATGTACTTACAGCTAAAGAAAACTATGGTTTAGCACAAGCACATGATAAAGGAAATGTAGTTATCGACTACTCTTCACCAAACATCGCGAAGCCTTTCCACGTAGGTCACCTTCGCTCTACAGTAATTGGACACAGTTTATACCGCATTTTTGAAGCATTAGGCTATAACTGTGTAGGTGTAAACCACTTAGGAGACTGGGGAACTCAATTTGGTAAATTAATTGTAGCTTACAAAAACTACTCAAGCAAAGAAGAAGTAGAAGAAAAAGGTATTTCAGAACTTCTTAGAATCTACGTATTATTCCATGATGAAGCAGAGAAAAATCCAGAGCTTGAACAAGAAGCGCGTGATTACTTCACAAGAATGGAACAAGGAGATGAAGAATCTCTTGCACTTTGGAGCTGGTTCAAAGAAATTAGCTTAAAAGAGTTTGAAAGAGTATATGAAATGCTTGGTGTAACTTTCGATAGTTACAATGGAGAAGCATTCTATAATGATAAAATGGCTGCTATTATCGAAGAATTAGAAGCAAAAGGCCTTATTGAAGTAAGTGAAGGTGCTAAATTAGTACGTTTAGATGAAGAAAATATGGCACCATGCCTTATTACTAAAAAAGATGGTAGCTCACTTTACGCAACACGTGATATTACAGCAGCTGAATACCGTAAGAAAACTTATGATTTCAAAAAATGTATTTACGTTACAGCACTTCAACAAAATCTTCACTTTGCTCAATGGTTCAAAGTTATTGATAAAATGGGTTATGACTGGGCAAAAGACCTTGTACACGTACCATTTGGTATGGTAAGCATGGAATCAGGTTCCCTTTCAACACGTAAAGGTAATGTATTATTCCTTGAAGATATCCTTAAAGAAGCAGTAAACAAGACAAGACAAGTCATTGAAGAGAAAAACCCAGATCTTCCAAACAAAGAAGAAGTTGCAATGCAAGTAGGTATTGGAGCAGTTATCTTCGATGATATGTACAACAATATCATTAAAGATATTCAGTTCTCATGGGAACGTGTATTAAACTTCGATGGAGAAACAGGTCCATACGTTCAATATACACATGCTAGAGCATGTAGCGTTCTTAGAAAAGCTAATGTAGCAGTAAATCATAGCTTCTCTGATATTGATTACACTGTATTAACAGATGATGCATCAGTTAACGTTATTAAAGAGCTTGCAGATTTCAACTCAGTCATTGAAGAAGCAGCAAATAAATATGAGCCATCTTATATTGCAAGATATGCAGTAGATTTAGCTCAAGCATTTAATAAATTCTACCATGATAATGCAATCTTAGTAGAAGATGAAAAGGTAAAAGAAGCAAGACTTGCTATTGTATTAAGTGCTAAATACGTATTAAGTAATGCATTATATTTACTAGGTATTAAATCACCAGAACAGATGTAAAATAAAAATAAGAAAAGGATTAATAGGGAACAAGTTTTTCTATTAATCCTTTTTCTATGCGATTAAAAATGTGGATAATATTAAAGAACTTCATATTGTGGATAAAAATATAAAATATAATAATATAAGTTATACACAGATGAAAAATAAAGAAAAAAAAACGAAGTTATCAACAAGGTTGTGGATAAACTAGAAGTAGATCAAATACTTATAAATAAAGGTTTACATAGCACGTTATAATAGAATTATCCACAAGTAAAAGGATAAAAAATTTATATAAATAAGTAAGAGATTAAAGAAAGGGTAGAAAAATGGAAAAAGCTATTTTATTATATAATCCTAAAGCAGGAAATAGGCAAATTAATAGTCGGATAGATTATATAGCCGAGCGAATGCAAAAAATGGGATATGAATTAAGATTATTTAGAAGCCCTGCTAAAGGGAGTATTACAGAGTATATAAAGAATTACATTTCAGAGAGTAATACAGATTTGATTTTAATTTCTGGTGGAGACGGTACATTAAATGAATGTATTAATGGGTTAGCACAAAAACAACTTAATATTCCTATAGCTATTTTACCACTAGGAACAGCTAATGATTTTGCCTATAGCGCTCATATTCCAAATGATGTTGCAGGGGCACTAGACTTAATTGAAAATGGTGAATTACGATATGTGGATATAGGTAAAGTAAATGAACTTTATTTTGTAAATGTATGCAACATGGGATTATTTAGTGGTATTTCACACATTGTAGATTTAGAACTCAAAAAGAAATTTGGTAAATTAGCTTATTATGTAAAAGGAATAGAAGAACTTCAAAATTATCAAGCTATGCAGTTAAAAGTAAAAGTTCATGATAAAACCATAGAAAATGAATATGTTCTTGTCCTTATATTTAATGGGAAAGCAGCAGGTGGTTTTACAAGACTTGCAAAAGAAGCCAATATTGAAGATGGTGTATTTGATTTCATAGGGATTAAGAAAGTTGAAATGCATGAAATTCCTATGTTGTTTTTAAAAATTTTACAAGGGGAACATCTCAATGATCCTAATATTGATTACTTTATTAGTGATGAGCTTTATATTGAATGTAAAAATGAAGATAAACAATTTATTACAGATATAGATGGAGAGGAAGGACCTGATTTTCCGCTTCATATAGAAGTTAAGAAAAACCTAATACGCATTTACTTACCTAAATAAAAAAAGAGGTGATAGACAATGATGGATTGAACATTGTCTATCACCTCTTTTAATGCATATTATTCAACAGGATAGATATTGAGTGTATTATCGATATAAAACATACCTTCTAAAAGTTTATTGTTATGAGTTTGTTGGACACAAAAGATAACTTTATTCTCAGAAGCATTAACAAGTGTAACTTCACCTTGTATAGGAATATACTTAATAAATTGGTCATGGTCCAGGCTATAGACACATAATAGGTTTTGATTTGAAATTTTTTGTGTAAAAATAATATAATTTGTCGAAAGAAAGAGAGAATCGGCAATAGCGCCTGTAGCTATTACTTTAGGAGAGTGATAATAATCACTAACTAAATACAGAGAATTATTTTGACCATGTTCAGTAATATAGGCAAATTTTGTGTTTTCAGGGCATATAGAAAGTGATTTTGGAGAGATATTTTCATTTTTGGTAATATAGCGATGTTTATTAGGTACATTTTGATTAATTAAAAGCAGAGAATAGCTATTATGATTTGTTTCATCTAAGACTAATATATAAGGATACTTAAGTACAAAAAACTTGGTATCTGCAGAGTTAACGGTATGAAGCATTACTTTTTCATCTTTTTGATAATCATAAAGGTAGAGCCCGTAGTAGAGGTCGTTAATATCTCTTTCAATGGTAAAATTAAGTGTGCTTGCTTGATAGTTAGAAGTATGAGCACTATTAAAATGTTGAAACTGTTTTACCGGCGTAAGTTGAGATAAAATGAGCTGCTCTGTAAGCATACGTTGCAAGAATGGCGAAATTTCGATAATATCATGATTCGTAAGTCTAGCATAGTGAAAATCAGAAGAAAAAGTAAGCCTACATCCTAACGTTGTTTCAAAAAATAGATAGGCAGGGATATTAAAGTTTTCTGCAGGGATATTAAGGTCTTCTAATGGGGCGCTCCAAATGACATTGCGCCATAAGCTTGAAAGTAAAGATTTATTTGTAAGGTTAATTGGTGTATTTTGTGAGGTATTAAGACTTAAGATAGAAGGGTGTCTAGAGTAAAGCGTATCAATATAAGCAATAATTTTATCATTATAATAGGTAAAATAATTATTTTCTAAATAGATGTTAGCATGGTCCCGCTCATAAATGCTAATATATAAATTTTTACTATGGCCAGAAGAATTATAAAGTTTAAGTAAATAGCCCATATCATTAGGAATAATCTTATGGGACCAATTAGATTCTGGAGTACTCGTTTGAAGAAGACCTGTTAATGCATTAATTTCATCTTCATCGCCAATAGAAAAGAGAAATTTGGTATCAGAAGTATATTGGCTATAGACTTCTATCTTTTGGATATTATGGGTAGAGGTACGTAAATAAGCTGATTGTACAGGCGCTACTAAACTATCATAGCTAATAAAAGAAATTAATAAAATAAATATACCAGTTCCTATCATTTTTAACTTAAAGGATCGATTTTTGCTATCAAATAGAGAGTAAAGATACATAATAATAGCTCCTATAGGCACAGGAAAAACGAAAAAAGTAGAGTGTATGCTACTACAAAATAAATAAATGGTACATTTAATAAAAAATAGAGATTCGCGTTCTTTAGATTTACTTGAAGTATAGACTAACAGATAAATAATAAGGGCAATAACTAATAATGATTTCATTTTTTATCTCCCTAAATACCAATATTAATAAAAAAAATTTGATGCTTAATATAATAAAACTTAGGAAATGGAAAAATACTATAAGGTACAATTAAATAAGCATGAAAAACATGATCCTTATTAGCGAGATGGCTAATAGGGTATTTTGATTTTATGTTAAAAGTATGCATATTTTTAGTTGATGATCCTTCTAGAAGAGCATATTTTATTTTGTGTGGAGGAAGCAGTTCATCTAAAATATAATGTGTATCTTTACCCGTAGCATTGTTAGAAAAATAAAGCCAGTTATTGGAGTCATCATCTTCGTAAATAAGGATATAATAATTTTTCAATTTTTTATTAGGAGAAATTGTAATACTAGCTGTTTCAGGAAAGTTTTCATCTTGAGTAATATTAATATCAAGTTCTCCAATATCAGAGGTATAGATATGATAATTCATAAAAAGAATGAGATAAAGTATAGTAAGAATAACGATAAAATTTGCGATAAAAGTAAATCTGTTTTTGGGCATATAAACTCCTATAATTTGTTGGAAATTAGGATGTTTCACGTGAAACATATTAATTTCTATAAATAGACTTGTTTTATTATATTAAAACTATGGAGGAATTTATGATTAAAACATATTAATAATGTAACAACTAAATAATTTATGATATACTTATTATAAATTATGCCATATAAATAAAGAAAAAGAGGTACATCTATATGAGTAAGATAATTGCAGTAGTTAATCAAAAGGGAGGCGTAGGTAAAACTACGACAGTTATTAATCTAGCAGCAGCCTTAGCAGAGAAAAAGAAAAAGGTTTTAGTAGTAGATATAGATCCTCAAGGGAATACAACAAGTGGTTGTGGGCTTGTAAAAAATCGTATACCCAATACAATTTATAATGTATTTACTGAGGATATTAATATTCAAGAAGTTATTTTTGAGTCACCTAATGAAAAGATAAAAGTTATTCCATCAAATATGAATTTAGCAGGAACTGAGATAGAAATTGTAGATAAAGAAGAAAGAGAATTTATTCTAAAGAAAGCATTAAATCAAGTAGATGCTGAATTTGACTACATATTTATTGATTGCCCACCAGCCGTAAACATTTTGACTATTAATGCCTTAACAGCAGCACATACTGTACTTATTCCAATGCAATGTGAGTACTATGCATTAGAGGGATTATCACAACTTATGCAAACTATTAAATTAGTGAAAGAATCGACTAATAGAGCACTTGCTTTAGAAGGAATTGTATTTACTATGTTTGATACACGTACAAATCTATCCGCACAAGTAGTTAATGAAGTTAATCAACATTTTTCTAAATTTGTATATAACACAAAGATTAATAGAAGTGTCAGATTAAGTGAGGCGCCAAGCTATGGCATGTCTTGCATTAGTTATGATCCAAGGTCAAAGGGATCTGAGCAATATCGTGAATTAGCAAAAGAGTTCTTAGGAAGGAATAAGAAAAAATGAGACAAAAAGGCTTAGGGAAAGGCTTAAATGCACTTTTATCAGAGGAAGCAGTTATAAATCAACAAAATGAAGGCATCAGATTTGTTGATATTAATGAAATAGAACCTAACTATGATCAGCCAAGAAAAAAGTTTGATCAAGAAGAGTTAAATGAATTAATGCTTTCTATTCAAGAACATGGCATTTTACAACCTCTTATTGTTAGGGAGAAAGGAAATAAATTCGAAATTGTTGCAGGAGAGAGACGTTATAGAGCAGCACGTTTAGCAAAGGTAAGAGAAATACCTATCCTTGTAAAAGATTTTGATGATAAACAGGTATTAGAAGTAGCACTGATAGAGAATATCCAACGTTCCGATTTAAACAGCATGGAATTAGCGTGTGCATATAGTTTATTAATGGAGAGGTTTGACTATACTCAAGAAGAGGTAGCAACTCGTGTAGGAAAAAGTAGATCAGAAGTTACTAATATTATGCGTTTATTAAAGCTTACACCAGATCTTCAGCAAAAATTAAGAGATGAAGAGTTAAGTTATGGACAAGCTAGAGCACTACTACCTATTAAAGATATTCAATTACAAAAAGAAGCAGCAGAATATATCATTGCACATGAATTGACTGTAAGAGAAACAGAAAAATATGTTCAAGGTGTAATTGCAAAAGCTGAAAAAAGTGAAGAGCAAGCGGCTACAGAAGCACGTAAAAGAATGCAAGCAGTATTAGAAGAGGCTCTTGGCAATCATGTCTTCATAAAAGAAGTACAAGAAGGGTTGCAAAAGTCTTTAGGAACTAAGGTTTCTATTACACAAGGTAAGCGTAAAGGAAAAATAGAAATAGAATTTTACAGCAATGATGAATTAGAAAGAATTATTAGCAAGATAAAATAGAAAAGTTTTAAGGGAGAATGCTTTTAAATGGAATCAGTGGTAGAACTATTAAACCCATATATGATTTATATTGTGCTTGGATTAGCAGTATTTTGCTTAATTTTATTAATTATACTACTCATGAATTTATCAAGATTAAAAAAAATACAGAAGAAGTATCAAGCCTTTATGATAAAAGAAGACGTAGATTTAGAAGATTTATTAATTCATTATGCTAAAAAAGTAAATAGTGTTAAAGAAAAACAAGATGAGATAAAAGAAAAAATAGATACACTTAGTAATGAAATGAAGTATTGTACACAAAAAGTTGGTGTTGTAAGATATAATGCTATTGAAAAAGTAGGTGCAGATTTATCTTTTGCAATTGCTATGCTAGATGCAGAAGATAATGGTATAGTATTAAATGGGATTTATAGTAGAGATGGATCCTATGTTTACTCAAAACCTGTACAGAATGGACAATCTACATATCAATTATCAGATGAAGAGAAAGAAGCTATTCGATTAGCTAAAGAAAATAATAAAGCAATTGCTTAAATAAAAATAAAAACCCAACCTAAATACAGCTCCCCCTTTAAATAGCTGTGTTTAGGTTGGGTTTTCTTTATGTGGCAGAAGTATAAAACTTATCATTAAGCTTTTAACCTAGTGGGTGTGAGGCTTAACCGTAGGTATGAGGTTGCTTTCTATAAGAGAAGTTATGATCTGCTTGATGAAAGGGATGCCGTCACATTTATCATAAGCCAGATATAAATTCAATTAAGGAAATGAACGTTATACTTTAGGGATTTACCATTAACCATTTGGCATAAGCTTTATAGAGTTTTAGAGAAAATCTAATAAATATCTACCACACTATTTATTAGATTCTGGGAAAAGTAAAGTATAGTGGAAAGGGGGAACCAGTAAACTTTACTTTTCATGCTGTGGAATGTAAAAGGGCCTAGGATTCCTTTCACGTTCTACATATACTATATAGTCCTATATATAGAAAATTCCCCGTTTTTTTTGAACTTTTTTTGGTATTAAGCAGAATGAAATGACGCATAATACTAGAAAAAACTTGAAGGAGTCAAGTGGATATGATTGTATCTATAGAAAATAGTCTATATTATGTAAGACAATACCTAGAAAATACGGGTAAATATGAGATTTATGATAAAGACAATTATACAGGTCCTATACATGCCTATATTTATGAAGAAGATGAACCAATAAGTGAGTTTGATGCAATGCAAAATAATTTAATTAATTTAGCACAACAGAAACATGTAGATATTAGGCATGGTGTGTTAATGATTAATGCTAAAAATAAAACGCCCAAAGAGATTGATTTAATACTCTCTGAGCGATTGTATAGAAATATCTACTAATGTTTCACGTGAAACATAAAAGTTAATTTGCAAATGTAATTTTTAAATATTTATAAATAGAAGTTTTGAGAATAATAATACCAATGATTAAAGTAATAAGAAATTCTACAGATAGGAACCCTGCATTATATATTGTTGAGTAGATCCAAGGGTTCATACCTTCTGGTGCATATTCGCCAAAGAAAATCGCACCTGATAGAAGATGCATACAGAAGCGCCCAAGAATGGCGATTAGGATGCCGAGGCTAAAGCGTAGTTCTAGAGATTTAATAGCCTTAGGAAGAATACCAGCAAAGCCTAGCCAAGCAAATGCAAGAGGGTAATCAAGTAAGATAGAAATCCAGTTTGCAGCATAAGCACCTTGGAAAAATTGTAAGAAGCCATATGCAAGACCAGCAATGATACCAGCTGTAGGACCACATACAAATGCAAACAAGATAACAGGTAACATACTTACTAGGGTTATAGAACCACCCTGAGGCATTTCAAAAAGTTTAATGTAAGATAGGATAAAGGATAAAGCAACACACATGCCACCAAAAGCTAAAGTTTTAGATGTGAGTTTTGGGGTAGTGGCTTTTACCTTTTGAGATTTGATGATTACAGCAGCAATGAGTAGGATAACAAATACGCCTAAACTTACCCAAACCATCATAGGTGTCTCAGATAGACTTGCTAAAAATTCATTCATTCTTTTTCTCCTCCTTTTTTTATAAATATACTTAATCGACGAGAATACATAAAAAAAGGCACAATAAATGTGCCTAGGTATTCTTAGATCCTTTACACACTTCCCTGCAGCGGCATTATCCGTACACAGGTCATAAGGGTCTGCAAAATGCACTCTCAGCCTAAAAAAGCTCCCCTAGCATATTTATAAATATTAGTTTAGTTTATAAAAATATATGTAAGAACAATTATATAATATTATATTTTGTTTGATAAGTCAATGTACATATAGTTAAGCTTGCAATTTGCATAGAATAAAAAGTAAAATATTTAGACTTATTAGCGATATATGGTACAATAAAAGAAATAAAATATGAGGGAGATACGATGAAAAAAATAAGAAAAAGATATAGTATACTGTTGATTATACTGATAGCCATTGGGATGACAGTATTCTTTATGATATTTCAAGGTAGAAAAAATACATCTATTGTAGATGTTTATTTAGATAATGGAAATCAACAACACATTTTAACATACGGTGTCAATGCAGCATACATAGATGGAAATAATGAAAAGTGGAAAATAGCGACAGTGACAATAGATGAAAGTGCAGATTTAAATCTAGAAGGAATACAACTTATGTATACTGTTTCTGATACATTAGAACAGGACTTAGAAGAAATATCTAAGAAGTATGCAGGAAAAAAAGTGTGGATTAATATGGGTTTGAATCAGGAGATGAGCTTAGAGGATTTAAGGAAAGTCTACGAAAGAATAGAGTCACTCATTAAAGAGTATGAAAATATTTATAGTGTTTATGATTTGGATATAGCACTTAAGCTCTATAAGACGCATGGATTCAAGTGGATAAGTCACAAGGTAGAGAGTAATGAAGATATAGAAGCGATTTATAATTTGCCTGAAGAATTGAAAGGACAAGTTAAAGTACTTATTAATGACTATATCTTAGAAAATGATAAGTTATCGCTTTCAGAACAATTAGATACCATATCTAGATTGTACTATAGTATTCCTATGAATATAGGACAAGTAAAATTAATTTTTAATCAAGGGGATTTGAATAAGGCACATTATAAAATTATAGATCTGTATAATGAAATTGTTAGCGAGAATTGGATAAGTACTCATAAGATTGAAGAGGATACTACGCCATATATTAAGCTCCAGGAGGGAATTAATGTAGGAAATCCAGGTGAATTTTTAGTTTCATATTATAAAGATATTGAGTTTGTAGAGTATAAATTTAATGACCAATCCGTGCAAAAAAGCTATAGATTCCCATTTAAATTAAAAGAAGAAGTATATGAAGGGAAAAATGGTATTAATAAAATAAAGATTATTGTTAAATTAAAAGGACAAGAAGTTCCTCATGTACAGGAGTATTATTTAGACTTTAAGGATATGGCTAAAGTAGGTGAAAGAAGTGAAAGATTAACACCAGATTATCCTGTTGCTATGCAAATGACTTATGAAAAGCCATATATTCCAGTACTTATGTATCATGAATTTAAAGATGTTGTAGGCGAAAGTGATAGTGAGCAGAGTATTTCTGTAAGTACCAAATTGTTCGAAGAACATATTAAGACTTTATTAGATAATGGTTATACACCTATACATTTTAAGAATCTAGAGGACTACTTTGAGCAAAAGGGTGGATTACCCGAGAAACCTATTATACTCACTACAGACGATGGGTATTTAAGTAATTATACCATAGCGTATCCTATTTTAGAGAAGTATAATATACCAGCTACTTATTTTATTACATCTGCTTATGTAGGAATAGATACGACTATGCCTCACTTTACTTGGGAGCAGGCAAAGGAGATGGAAGAAAGTGGGCTTGTTGACATACAAAGCCATACCCATGGTCATGCTTTATTAGATGAACTAAGCGAAAATGAAGTGCGCTATCAGGTGAGCATGTCTTTTGCTAGGATAGAAGAAGAATTAGGAAAACGAGATGTTAAAGTACTTGCTTATCCGCAATTCCAACATAACAAAAAGACGGTTAAATGGGTAGAAGAAGTTGGGATCAATCTTCAAGTTACAAATTTAGCTAAGTTAAAGGGCGTAACGAAGCCGCTTGATGTCAAACGTATACATGTTGCGAATACAACTTCTCCAGAGCAGCTACTTGAAATGATTCAGAAATTAACCATGAAATAAAAGGAATTAAAAACAATCCTTGCAATTTCTTCTAACTATCATTACAATATATGATTAGAACACACTAATTTTATAAGATAAAGCGATGATGAGAAATCAATTAATTTATTTCTTTGACAGAAAGAGAGTTCACCGGCTGAGAGACTCTTAAAGAACGGATTAGTTGTCCTAGCTCTGAGCATTACGTGATGAAGCGTAACGGGTACTCCCGATATAGAGTATGAAAGTGATTGCTTAAATGCTTTGGCATTTTAGATAATAACAAGGGTGGTACCACCGAATGTGAATTTGGTCCCTATGCAGTAAATGCATAGGGACTTTTTGATTTTAAAAATAAAATTTTGAGTATAGAAAGGAAAGTGTATTATGTTACTTAGCAAATTATTAGGTGAACGTATTAAAGAAAAACCAGGCGATGCTACAAGTATCAGCCACATTTACTTATTAAGAGGAGGCTACATTAGACAAGTATCTAATGGTATTTACTCACTTTTAATGCCAGCAAAACGTATTGCTACAAAAATTGAAGACATTATCCGCGAGGAAATGGATGCTATTGATGGACAAGAAGTTATGTTCCCAGTTGTACTTCCAGCTGACCTTTGGCAAGAATCTGGCCGTTTTGAAAGTGTAGGAAGTGAATTGGTACGTTTCAAAGATCGTGCAGGTAAAGATATGTTACTTGGTATGACACATGAGGAAGCAGCTGTTCACTTAGCGCGTACAGAAGCACGTTCATATGCTCAATATCCATTTATGATTTACCAAATCCAAACTAAATTTAGAGATGAGCCAAGAGCACGTGGTGGTCTTATCCGTGTTCGTGAATTTACAATGAAAGATGCTTATTCTTTCCATACTTCACAAGAAGATTTAGAACAATATTACGATAGATGCTTACAAGCATACCACAATGTATTTAGAAAAGCTGGTGTGCCAGAAGTAGTATGTGTTAAATCAGATACAGGTATGATGGGTGGTAAAGTAGCTCACGAATTCATGCTTCTTACAGATATCGGTGAAGATACAATCATTATCTGTGATTCTTGTGATTATCAATCAAACATGGAAGTTGCAACTTCTAAACTTGATAAGTATGAAATTGCAGAAGAAGAAATTAAGGAAAATCATACACCAGAAATCAAAGACATTGATTCTTTAGCAAAATTCTTTGATGTACCAGCTCATAGATTATTAAAAGCTGCTGTATTTGAAGTAGAAGGTAGAAAAGAACCTCTTATTGTATTCATCAGAGGCGACCTTCAAGTAAATGAATCAAAACTTAGCAAAATTGTTCAAGCAAATGTTACACCATTTACAAATTATGAAGACTCTAATTTATGCTTTGGTTTCATGGGACCTGTTGGCCTTGAAGCTGGTGATGCGCAAATCGTATTTGATAGCTCATTAGAAGGTGAGACAAATCTTATTTGTGGTGCTAATAAAGTGGATTATCATTTATCAGGTGTAAGCGTACCAAGAGATCTTAAAGTAGAAACATTCCATGATGTAGCAGAAGTTAATGAAGGTCATACTTGTCCATGCTGTGATGGAAAACTTCAATTCAAACGTGGTGTTGAGGTAGGTAACATCTTCCAACTTGGTACAAAATATACAGAAAGTATGAACATGACATACACAGATAAAGATGGTAAAGCAAAAACACCTATTATGGGATGTTACGGAATCGGCGTAGGTCGTCTTCTTGCTTGTATCATTGAATCACACCATGATGAATATGGTCCAATCTGGCCAATCTCAGTTGCACCATGGCAAGTACACATTTGTGTATTAGGTAGCAAAAAAGTAGATATGAATGCAGTAGGATCAGATATTTACAACCGTTTAAATAACAAATGGGAAGTTATTATGGATGACCGTAATATGGGACCAGGAGCTAAATTTGCAGATGCTGACCTTTTAGGTATTCCAGTACGTATTGTTGTGGGTGAAAGAAACCTTGAAAATGGCCAAGTAGAGCTTATGACTCGTGATAAATCCGTGAAAAAACTTGTAAATATTACAGATATTGAACAAGAAGTAGCAGATCTTATTAATGAATTAAAAAATAACATGTAATGAAAATAAAAGCTTAGTAGTTTGGGAAAAATCTACTAAGCTTTTTTAATCTTAATTGTAAACAATAAAGTATATATGATATGATCATGTATAATACACATAAAAAAGGGGGGACTTAATGAAACAAATTATAAAAGTGGTATTTAGTCGACTATTCATCGTAAGTATACTCATTTTAATACAGGCCATTATACTTGGAATTGGCATCTGGAAACTAAGTGAATACTTCGTTTATCTATATGTATTATTTGCAGTTGTCAGTATCATTGTAGTTATTTATATACTGAATAAGAAGGGAAATCCATCTTATAAGCTAGCGTGGGTTATTCCAATTTTGCTATTTCCTGTATTTGGAGGACTGTTTTATCTCGTATTTGGAGGAGATAAGACTGGGAAGAAGTTCAAAGACTCTATAAGGAAGATTTATGAAAATACAAAAGGGCTTTTGAGTCAGAATAAAGAAATTGTAGAAGAATTGAAGGATATAGATAAAAATATTGCAAATCAGTTTATCTATACAAAAGATTATTCAATGTTCCCAGTGTATAAAAATACAGAAACTAAATATTTAAGCCCTGGAGAAAATTTCTTTGATAGGTTGCAAGAAGAGTTAAAAAAAGCTAAACATTTTATCTTTATGGAATACTTTATTGTAGAAGAAGGCATTATGTGGGACACAATCCTAGATATTCTTATTGAAAAGGTAAAAGAAGGAGTAGAAGTTCGTGTGATGTATGATGATGCAGGGACTATTCAGACTTTGCCTTATAAATATTATGAGAAGCTAGAATGCCTAGGGATTAAAACAGTTGTCTTTAATGAAATTAGACCTAGACTTTCTCTTAAGATGAATAATAGAGATCATAGAAAGATTACAGTTATAGATGGCTGGGTAGGATTCACTGGTGGTATAAACCTAGCAGACGAATATATTAATGAAAAAGAGCGTTTTGGTCACTGGAAAGATGCTTCTATTATGATCAAAGGCGAAGCTGTAAAAAATCTTACGCTGATGTTTTTACAAGTATGGAATTTTGATAAAAATGAACAAGAAGATTATAAAAAATATTTAGAGTGTAGCTACGAAGGTGAAAATATTAAGACAGATGGATATGTGCAGCCTTATGCAGATAGTCCTTTAGATGAAGAAACTGTAGGAGAGAATGTGTATCTTAATATTATTCAAAAAGCAAAGGAGTATGTCTATATTAATACCCCTTATTTAATTATAGATAATGAATTGGTTACAGCACTCACCCTAGCAGCTAAAAGTGGTTTAGATATTCGTATTGTAACACCGCATGTACCTGATAAATGGTATGTTCACTTATTAACACGGGCTTATTATCAGCAATTGATTGAAGCGGGAGTGAAAATCTATGAATATAAGCCAGGCTTTATTCATTCAAAAACTTTTGTTGCAGATGATGAAATGGGAGTAGTAGGAAGTATTAATTTGGATTATCGTAGTCTGTATTTACATTTTGAATGTGGTATCCTTATGTATAAATCAAAGGCAGTACTCGAAATCAAAGAAGATTTCCTGAAAACATTAGAAGTATGCTTACCTGTAACACTTGAAGAATGTCATAATGTAAGGTGGTATATAAGGCTTATGCGCTCTATATTAAGGTGTTTTGCACCACTTATGTGATAAAAAATTATAATTCAGTCTATATTATGTAGACAGTATGGATAATTATGGTATAATAAAGGCGTATGTAATGCTATTCAACCTATATAATTTCATAAACCAACCTTAGAAGTGCTTCCATTTAGGAAGCACTTTTTTATATTTAAATACAAATGCTAAAAAAGTATAGGATTAGCCGATAGATATGATTATAGTATTATGCAGCTCATTAAGCAGCATACAAAAGGAAGTAAATGTAATGATTAAAAGTAATAGAGAGAAGGTTATAAAACTTAGATAGGATTTTTGAAAGGGTGCTGTGATATAATAGAAAAAAAGAGTTATAGAACTAGGAGAATAGACAATGTATAAACTAATAGCACTAGATATGGATGGTACTTTATTAAGAGAAGATAAAACAATTTCAAGTATTACACAAGAAGCTATACAAAAAGCAAAAGAAAAGGGTGTAAAAATTGTTTTAGCATCAGGAAGACCTGTAGAAGGTATTCAGCGTTACTTAGAACAATTAAATCTTATTTCGGGTGAAGATTTTGTGGTAAGTTATAACGGCGCTATAGTTCAAAATACAAAAACTAAAGAAATAGTAAGTCGTACAGTTCTTAAGGGGACTGACCTTCATGAACTTTATGCACTTTCGCAAGAATTGGGTGTTAATATACATGCTTTTTCACAAGAAGGATGCATTACACCAAAGCTTACAAAGTACTCTATCCTTGAAGGTGAAATTAACGGCATACCAGTAGTTGTAAAAAATTATGATGAAATAAAGGATTCAGAGGAAATTATAAAAATTATGATGGTAGAAGAACCTGAGATTTTACAGGAGGCAATTAACAATCTGCCAGAATATCTTTATGAAAAATATACTATTGTAAGAAGTGCACCGTTCTTCTTAGAATTTTTAAATAAAGAAGTAAATAAAGGTGTGGGCGTAGAGGCATTAGCAAATAGCTTAGGTATAAAAAGAGAAGAAGTTATTTGCATGGGAGATGCAGGCAATGATGAGCATATGATTCGTTATGCAGGACTTGGTGTAGCTATGGGAAATGCTTTTGAAGAAATTAAGGCAGTAGCAGACTTCGTGACAAAATCAAATAATGAAGATGGCGTAGCCTACGTTATTGACCAATTTGTTTTAAATAAATAGTGTAATAGAAATGCCCCAGTATTTTAACCATATTGTAATATGATTATGATATGCTTAAAGAGTCTAGAAAGAGAAAGAACAAAAGAGGGAGGAACAAGCATGTATAAAAAATTAGGCATAGTTTTATTAGCTTGTAGTATGTTATTAATACCTGGTTGTACACCAGATGAAGTAAATTTACAACCTAGTGAAGAGGTTATAGCACTTAAGCAAGAAAATGAAACACTTAAGCAAACCATTACAACTTTAGAAGAGCAAATCGAGGAACTTAAAGAAGAAAATGAAGCACTTAAAGGATCTAAAGAAGAAGATTCTACAGAAGAAGTGGCTAAAGAAAGTTATACACTCTATACAAGAGATGTGAATAGTTGGGAAATTACTAAATTAGGTGAAGTGCAAGTAGATGAAGCATTATCACTTCAAGATAAATTACAGACTGTAGCAGATAAACTTTCAAAGGAATGTTTTGAAGGATTAGAAATAGATGTAGAGGAAATTAAGCAAATAGGAAATAGTGATGTGGCTATTATTAATTTAAAAGATAAAGGACAAAATGAAAGTCCTAATTGGATGGTTAATTTCTTCCAAGGTTCTACAGGCGCGGGTATTACGGCAACTAGCCTCGAAGAAAGCTTACTACAAAGAGAGAGTGCATACCCTTGGGTAGATGGCATTGAAATTCAATATAATAGTGAGCCGCTCGTGACAGATCACATAGAATTTAGCAATATTATATATAGATAAGAGGGAGCCTTAGGGCTCTCTTTTTAGTTTTATTTTGGAGAAGTGAATAGAATTTGACCTATCTATTTATGAACTTATAGGCAGAATAAGCCTGATAAAAAGGAAACTAGATAAAATATCCATATAATGAACGAAATAATTTTTAATTTATATAAGAAATAAACAAGTGTGCCAAAAAAATGATATAAAAAACAAAATCATCTTATTACCAGAAAATTATAAAATGTTATAATCAAATTAGCAAAACAAATATTAGAGTGAACTCAGCAATTACGACAGAAGAAGGGGACTTACATAATTATTAAATAAAATTTAGTAAGTAAAAGGAGATGGATTTCAATGAAGAAATTTTCAAAAGTATTAGCATTAGGATTAGCAGCTACAATGCTTGGAGGCGTATTCGTAGGCTGTTCTCAAGAACCAGCTGCAGAAAAGCCAGCTGAAGAAAAAACAGGTGAGGAAAAGCCAGCTGAAGAAGCAGAAAAACCTGTAACATTAAGAGTTGTATCTCAATTCGGTGGTACAGATCCAAATGCTGTAACATTTGAAAACCACATCAAGAAATTCCAAGAGGATAATCCAAATGTAACAATTGAGAATGAATCAGCTACAGCGGATGAAACATGGAAATCAAACGTTCTTACAGACTTTGCAGCTGGTAATGAACCAGATGTACTTCAATTCTTCACAGATGTTAATTCAAAAACTTTAGTTGAACAAAACAAAGTTGTTTCAATTGAAGAAATCCGCAGTGAATACCCAGACTATGCATCAAATATTAACCCAGCAGCTATGGATTCAGCTAAATGCTATGATGGTAAACAATATGCTGTTCCAACACATGGTTATTATGAGGGAATCTTCTGTAATAAAGATTTATTCGAAGCTAACGGTATTGAACTTCCAACGGATTGGGCTAAACTTGAAGCTGCAATCACAGGATTTGCAGAAAAAGGTATTACACCTATCGCAGCTGCTTTAGGTCATATTCCTCATTATTGGATTGAGCATCTTATCTTAGCTGAAGGTGGCGTACAAGATCATAGCAACAGAGATGTTGCAGCAGTTAAAGAAACATGGGTAAATGGTTTATCATACTTTAAGAAATTTAATGATATGGGTGCATTCCCAGCAGATGCAGCAACAACACAACATGAACTTGTTCAAGCTCAATTTATTGATAAACAAGCAGCTATGTTCGTAGATGGTAGCTGGGCTGTAGGGACAATGACAGACCCAGATAACACAGTTATTCTCCCAATTCCAAGTACAGGGAATGGTAAAAATGATGGAACACAAATTATTTCTGGTTTCTCAAGTGGTTTCTATATCACAAGAAAAGCTTGGGATGATCCAGCAAAACGTGATGCGGCTGTTAAATTCGTTCAAGCTATGACTACAACAGAAGTAATTGGTGAATTAGTAACAGTAGCTGGTGGCGGTGCTCCAGCAGCTGATGTTGGTGAACTTTCAGGACTTTCTCCACTTGGAGCATGTGGCGCGGCTATGGCTGGTAAAGCATCAGCTGTAGATGGGGCTATCGATGGTTGGTTAGCAAAACCAGCTTGGGAATACTTATTAGGTAAAGTAGCTGGTATTGCAGCAGGTAGTGAAGATCCAGCAGCTGTTGTTGATGAAGTTATTGCTCTTAATACAGCTCAATAATTGAGAATGACAAAAGGTGTATACTTGGGTATACACCTTTTTTATATATTTGTTATTTAATGGTGGATTGAATAAAATTACATAATGTTTATAAAACAGCTTACACTAATAGCGTCACTATTTATCAGCTTTATTTATCAGCCTTTATTAAACTTATTTGCTTGACCAGTATTTAAAATGAATAATACAGGGGGAACATCTTATGACGACACATATCCTAGCCAATACGACTAAAGATATAAGCCTAATAGATGAAATGGATATAGGTTTAGTAAAAAAGACGATAGATAAAATAGCAGCTTTCCAAGCTGTTGTACAACAAACTTTAAGAAGAGAACATGATTATGGGATTATTCCTGGAACAATTAAGCCAACTCTGCTTAAACCGGGTGGAGAAAAAATTTGTATGATGTTAGGAATTAATCCTGAATATGAAATGATGGATCACGTACAAGATTATGAAAAAGGTTTCTTTGCCTACATTATTAGGTGTACCCTAAAAAAAGGAATGCGTAATGTTGCACAAGGATTAGGAAATTGTAACTCTTTTGAAAAGAAATATAGGTGGATAAATAGTGATATTATTCCTACAGGAACAGATCCGGAAGATGTAAGGCAATTTATTGATAAATATGGACGGCTAAGATACAAAATTCCTAATCCTGATCCTTGTGATCTCACGAATACAATTCTTAAAATTGCTAAAAAAAGAGCATTTATTGATGCTGTACTGCAAGTAGCTTCATTAAGTGAAATCTTTACACAAGATTTAGAAGAAATGCAGGATTTTATTAATCAATCAGAAATCGTTGGTACGGAAACAATGCAGCCGAAAGAGGCTGCAGCCATAAAAATTAATTTTGGAAAATATAAGAACAGGACGTTAAAAGAAATCTATAAAGAGGATCCAAATTATTTTGAGTGGATTGCTCTTAATAGTAAAGATGAACTTATTAAAAAAGCATGTGAAGTGATGAAAGAAGCAGCGCATCAAAAAGAAGAATTGGCACCAAAAAAAGAAGTGCAAGGATAAAGCACCTTGCACTTCTTTTTTGGTGGACTAGCGGGATTCATTTTTAAGAAAAAGAGCTAGGGCAGAAGCTAAAAACTTTCTAAAGTACCTTTCAGTTGTATTACGGGACAGGACATAAGTAATACCCGTAGCAGAAACTAAACAAATAAAAAGTCTAACCCACATAGAAGGAATAAAATAGTTTATAGCTATAGGAATACAGAGTAAATACGTATGCAAAATATAAATAGGTAGTGTGTTACGTCCTATCTTACTAAAGAAAGTATTTTTTGCTGTCATTGTATTGGCAAGTACAAATACAAAAGAAAAACCTATGATATAGAGTAAAGCACGGCTAATAAGTCCAAGCCAAATAGGGACAGTATAGGTCTGGAAGGAGTCACTACCATATAAGAATTCCACAGGGAAAACCTTAAAATAACAAATAAATATTGCAAAGGATAGAGCGAGTAAAATAATGCCGCAAGAGAAGAATCTTGACGGTTTTTTTAATTTGAAAAATCTATCTTCACTTGTAAAATACCCTATTAAAAAGAATGGGAAAAACACTAAAGTACGAGATAAAGATAAGATGCCATTAAACTCACCAAATATGCCTGCTCCAAGTCCTACAATAAAACTAATAGGTACAATATATTTAATACGGACTAGGTCTTTAAGTGAAATTTTCCATAGGAACATACTCATTAGGTACCATAAAGCCCAGCCAGGGGTAATAAAGGAGAATTTATCTAAATCCCATGTAACTATTGCAGCTATACCGTTCCAAAGGATATTAAAGAGTAGAAATGGCAAGAAGAAGGTAGTAAAAGCCGTTTGACGTGCCTTATCTACATTTTTGGAAAGGTAACCGGATACAAATACAAAGGCTGGCATGTGAAAAAGGTAAATAAATACATAGAGTACCTGAGTAATAAAATATTCATCTTTAAAAAGCTCTAGAGAATGACCAAAGACAACCAAGAAAATAAGAAGTCCTTTTAAATTATCTAATAAATCAACGCGCTCTTTCATTCGAGACTCCTTTTAATCCATTCTTTTGCAATAAGCATATGACCTTCAGGCGTAGGATGTACACCATCTATGGTAAAGTAATGCGCATCATGCTCTGGTGTAAGCGAAGCATTAAAAATTTCTTGAAGAGGAATGTAAAGGGTGTTATATTCTGCTGCAAGTGACTTTACAATATCAATTTTAGGATTAAGATCTTCAAACCATAGAACTTGTTCTTCTTTATGAGGTAAAAGAAATGGAGACATGAGAATAATTCTAAGGTCAGGCATGCGTTCTAAACTGCTTTCAATAAGATAGCGATAATGATCTCTAAATCTTTCTTCAGAGGTCATAAGATTAAAGTCATAGCGTCTCCAGGTATCATTAATACCTGCAAGGAGAGAAAGAACTGTAGGTTCAAGTCTTAAACAATCAAATCGCCAGCGAAGTTTAAGGTCAATAGTACGATTTCCGTAAATACCTTTATTCATACAACTTACTTGAAGATCAGGATATTCTTTCGTTAAGAAATGATGTATAAGATTTACATAACCCTCTCCGAGATCATTGCGATTTAGTTTATTTCGGCTACAGTCCGTAATACTATCCCCTTGGAATAGAATGAAATCATTTTTTTGTAAAAACATATGTTGTCTACCCTCCCTAAATTATGATATTTTCATTATATAATAGACCTTTACAATAAGAAAGATGGTCGTTATAATGAGATTATAAATAAGAAAAAGCGATAAAAGAGAAGAGTATATAAGAAGGACATTCAAGAGACTTAGGGGTGGTGGAAGCCTAAGATGTACCCTTATAGAAAGAAGTTCTTTTGCTACGGACTGAAAATCTCTAAATTTAGAGGAGTAAGTTTGTGGGGTTATTCCCTTAAAGATAGTAGGAGTGGACTATAGAAATATAGTCAACTTAGGTGGTAACGCGGAAGATGTCTTTCGTCCTAAGAGGTTAGGATGAGGGGCTTTTTTTATGTGATTTTTTAAAGTTACTATAAAGAAAACGAGAGAGGAAGAGAAAGATGAGTTTAGACAGATTAGCAGATTTAATTTTCCCAGACATTACAAAAACACCAGAAGATTATATTAATGCCTATCCAAAAAGAGAATTACAAGAAGGTGCTCGCGTAACAAGATACGCACCAAGTCCAACAGGATTCCAACATATTGGTGGTGTATTTGCTGCACTTGTAGCTGAAAGAACAGCAGTTCAAAGTGGTGGTGTATTCTACCTTAGAATCGAAGATACAGACCAAAAAAGAGAAGTAGAAGGTGCTATTGAAGATACAATCCGTACAATGAACAAATACGGTATGAACTTCACAGAAGGTATGACAGGTGAAGATACTTCTATCGGTAACTATGGGCCATACAAACAAAGTGAGAGAGCTGAAATCTACGAAACATTTGCTAAAGACCTTATTAAAAAAGGTTTAGCTTATCCATGTTTTGCAACACCAGAAGAACTTGAAGCACTTCGTGAACGCCAAACAGAAGCAAAAGTAACACCAGGCTACTATGGTGAATATGCAACATATAGAAACTTATCTCCAGAAGAAGCAATTGCAAAAATTGAAGCAGGTGAAAAATACATTATCCGTCTTAAATCACCAGGCAATCCAGAAAACAGGGTAGAATTCCATGACCTTATTAAAGGTGAAACTTCATTCCCAGAAAACAACCAAGATATCGTTATTATTAAAGGGGATGGGCTTCCAACATATCACTTTGCACATGCTATTGATGATGCACTTATGGGCACAACACACGTAACACGTGGTGAAGAATGGTTATCATCACTTCCAATTCACGTACAATTATTTGAAGTACTTGGATTTAAACGTCCAGAATACGGTCACATCCCAACAATCATGAAAATGGATGGTGAGTCAAGACGTAAACTTTCTAAGAGAAAAGATGCTGAAAGTGCTGTAAGTTACTACGATGAAGAAGGTTATCCAACAGTATGTGTAATCGAATATCTTCTTAACATTATTAACTCTACTTATGAAGAATGGAGAGCTGAAAACCCTACAGCTGATTATCATGAATTCCCTGTATCACTTGATAAAATGAGTAAGAGTGGTGCATTATTCGATATCATCAAATTAAATGATGTAAGTAAAGACGTTATTGCAAGAATGCCAGGTGAAAAAGTATATGAACTTTACACAGCATGGGCTAAAGAGCATGACAAAGAAATGTATGATCTTGTAACTGCAAATGAAGCTATGGCTAAAGCTATCTTCAGCATTGATAAAGAAGGTCCAAAACCAAGAAAAGACTTCGCTAAATGGATGGACGTAAAAGAAAAAATCACATATTTCTTCGATAACTTCTTCTACGCTGAAACAGTAGATCAGGTAGAACTTCCAAAAGGCATGACAATTGATACTGCAAAAGAAATTATTGCGGCATATAAAGAAGCCTATAAACACAATGAAGAAAGCCAAGAAACATGGTTTGAAACACTTAAAAACTTCGCTATTGAACTTGGATACTGTGCAAACCGTAAAGAGTACAAAGCAAATCCAGATGCATATAAAGGTATGATTTCTGATGTAGCAGGTGCTGTAAGAGCAGCTGTAACACACAGAAGCAATACACCAGACCTTTACACTATTATGCAAATCTTAGGTGAAGAAAAAGTACAAGAACGTTTCGAAAAGTTTTTAGCACTTTAAGATAAATTTAAAATTACGAAATAGGAGGCTAATCCTATCTCTTCTATACATAAGTAGGAGAGATAGGATGGCTTTCTTTTTTTATGTAAAAGAACTTTGAAATTACATGAATTAAAAAGATATGATGCATTTGAATTTTCAATTTTTGAGTAACCTAGAAAGCATTGGAAAGAAACTCCCTTATTTATCATGGAAGTATAGAGATACTAGGGATATAAGTAGTATAAGAATAAAAGAAATGTTTTATAGATAAAAGAGACAGGTATATGGCAGAAAAAAAGGGCTTTTTTTAGAGGAATAATTGTGGTATGCTAAAAGTAACAGGTAGATATCTTAGATATCAAAAATAACAAACGAGGTGTTTGATGAGCGCGGTAGTATCTAAATAGATTAATTGAATAGGTAGCAATAGTGCAGGAAGAAGGGGATTTTATATCCTTTATTTGTGATGCGCATGTTACCACATCTATAAAGATACCATACGACCATTAAACTAAGTGACAGTCTACAGTTGACTGTTACATTAATAGTACCTTTTTATAGGTCTATATTAATGTATATAAAACGAGTTTAAGCAGCGTACATAGGGTATGCTGCTTTTTTGATATCAAAAATAAGATTTTCTACCGACTAAGGTCGGCATCTTTATAGATATGTTTTTTATAATATAAAGAGACGAGGAGCGTTAAAACATATGAATGAGCATGTATATGAAAAATTACAATATAATACGTTAAAGGAAATTGTGAAGGAGTACTGTGTTAGTAAACTTGGTAAAAGCTTAATAGAAAACCTTAATCCTAGTGGCAATAAAGGTGTTGTATGTAACAGGTTACTGGAAACTACAGAAGCAAGAGCATTACTGGACTATTCAGGTAGTGTACCGATTCAAGGGATTGTAGGTATTGATGATTTAGTAGATAAAGTAGAGAAAGATATTATCTTAGATGGTGAGCAACTAACGCATTTTGCCCTATTCCTTAGGGGCTGTAGGAAGATGAAGCAGTATATGCGAGATAAGGAAGGTTATGCACCTACACTTCAAGGTTACAGCATGAGTCTTATAGAGTATCGTAATATTGAAGAAGAAATAGGCCAGTGTATTCGTAACAATAGGGTATGTGATGAAGCGAGTAAAGAGCTTAAAAAGATTAGAAAACATATTGCTATTACAGAAGGAAGAATAGAAGAGCGTCTAGATAAATTCTTAAAAAATAGTCAAAACAAACTTTATATCCAAGATTTCTTTGTAACGAAGAGACAGGGGAGATTAACAGTGCCTATTAAAGCAGCTTATAAGAATGTAGTTCCTGGTGTCATTGTAGAAAGTACAGCTAAAACGGTCTTTATGGAGCCAAGTACAGTAGGAAAATATACAGAAGAGCTTTTAACACTTCAAGCAGATGAGGCAGTGGAAGAATATAAGATTTTAACTTATCTCACTGGGCTTATTTATGAGAATCTTGAAGGACTTAAACTAAATGTTGAAGTCATGGGACAATTTGATATGGTTTTTGCAAAAGGGAAATATAGCAAAGCTATTGAAGGAAGAAGCCCTAAAGTAAATGATTATGGTTACATTAATATTGTAGAGGGAAGACATCCCTTACTACCAGGAAAAGTCGTACCTTTAAATTTCAAGATGGGAAAAGATTTTCGTTCGCTTATTATTACAGGGCCTAATGCAGGTGGTAAGACTATTGTACTAAAAACAGTAGGACTACTTACATTAGCCATGCAGTCGGGTTTCCATATTCCAGTAGGAGAAGGAACTTCCTTATCTGTATTTGATAAAGTATTTGCAGATATTGGAGATGACCAGAGCCTAGAAAACTCTTTAAGTACTTTCTCATCTCATGTTAAGAACCTAGCAAGTATTATTCGAGAGACTAATAAGTCTACATTATTACTATTTGATGAGATAGGTAGTGGTACAGAACCAGGAGAAGGTGCTGCATTAGCTATTGCTATATTAGAAGAAGTGTATCAAAGAGGCGCTATAACAGTAGCAACCACCCATTATAATGAAATTAAAAACTTTAGTGAGCAACACCCTGATTTTAAAAATGCAGCAATGCAGTTTAATAGTGAGACACTTGAACCCCTTTATAAACTGGTTATAGATAAAGTAGGGGAAAGTAATGCCTTATGGATTTCAAGGAAGATGGGTATTGAAGAAGGAATACTGAAAAAAGCTGCTAAGTATATGGAAGATAAGCATTATAACTTAGACCATGTATCAAGTAATAAAGTAAGAATTGGTAAACAAGAAGTAGCTAAAGTTAAAGCCAAAGAAGTTTTATGGAGTAAAGGGGATAAAGTCTATCTTACAAATAAGGAAGACTATGCCATTGTCTACAGTGAGAAAGATAAGTACAATAATTTAACTGTTTTTTATAAAAACGAGCTTATAGAGGTTAATGAGAAGCAGGTTACCCTATCTATTAGAGCAGAAGAACTTTATCCAGCTGGTTATGATTTAGACTCTCTGTTTACTTCTTATAAAGATAGAAAACTCGAGCATGACATTGAGCGTGGCTCTAAGAAAACGCTTAAGAAGATTAGAAAGTATGGTATAGAAGAACTGCGTAAGTAGTTTGCCCAGGAAATATAAGGAGGATGAAGAATGTATATTGTAAGTGCCTGCTTGGCTGGTGTGAAATGTAGATATGATGGCAAGGACAATACTTATGAAAAGGTTAAAGCATTAGTTGAAGAAGGGAAGGCAGTTATTGTATGCCCCGAAGTATTTGGAGACCTACCTATTCCTAGAAAGCCATGTGAAATTGTTAAAGACAAAGAAGGAAACGAAAGAGTTCTAACTAAAGAAGGTAAAGATTGTACAGAGGCTTTTCAGAGGGGAGCTCTAAAAACATTAGAAATTGCAAAAGTATTAGGAGCAAAAGAAGCAATTTTAAAAGCCAAAAGCCCTTCATGTGGATGCGGCAAAATTTATAATGGGGAATTTAACCGTACTTTAATAGAAGGGGATGGCTTAACAGCAAGACTACTTAAAGAAAATGGCATTAAAGTCTATACAGAAGAAGAATTAGATTCACTTAGTTAGCATACTGTACGAGTAGGTTTTCATATTATTTAAGTGATATAAAATAAGGTGGAGGCTATAGCGGTGAATAATGAGAAAAAGATGATGGATGCCCATCAGCTTACAACAGAAGTCGCAACACCAGTAGCTAATGACTTAGCGTCACTTACAACAGGTAAAAAAGTTGGTTATACGCTCTTTGCGGATTCTTATTTAAATGAAAAACTTGCACATTTTAATAGAGAAAGGATACCTGAAAGAGTAGTTCATGCAAAAGGAATGGGAGCTCATGGTTATTTTGAAGTCACCAATGATTTATCAAAGTACACCATGGCGAAGTTTCTTAATAAAGTAGGTAAACGTACCCCGATGTTTGCAAGGTTCTCGACAGTAGGTGGGGAAAAAGGTTCTGCTGATACAGCCAGAGACCCTAGGGGGTTTGCTCTGAAATTCTACACCGAAGATGGAAATTATGACTTGGTAGGGAATAATACTCCTGTTTTTTTCGTAAGGGATGCACTTAAATTCCCAGACTTTATTCATACACAAAAACGAAATCCTCAAACTAACTTAAAAGATGCGAATATGTTCTGGGACTTTCTTTCATTAACGCCAGAATCTTTACATCAAGTAATGAGGCTTTTCTCTAACTTAGGAACACCGAAAAGCCCGCGTTTTATGGATGGATTCGGAAGTCATACGTTTATGTGGTATAACGAAGATGGTGAATATGTATGGGTTAAATATCATTTCCTAACAGACCAAGGCATACAGAATTTCACAGGAGCAGAAGCAGAGCAGATGGCAGGAATCAACCCTGATTATTCTACAGAGGACTTATTTAACGCAATTGAAAGGGGAGACTATCCTTCTTGGAGCGTATATGTACAGATTATGACACCAGAGGAGGCTAAATATTATAGAGTTAATCCTTTTGATGTAACAAGAACTTGGTATGAAGAAGATCATCCACTCATTCCACTTGGTAAGATGGTACTTAATCGTAATCCAGAAAATTTCTTTGCAGAGGTGGAGCAGGCAGCATTTACGCCACAGGCGTTTGTCCCGGGTATATGGACTTCTCCAGATAAGTTGTTACAAGGAAGACTACTTGTTTATCAAGATGCACAACGTTATAGAGTGGGCGTAAATAGTAGACAAATTCCTATTAATGCACCTAAATATGCTAAGGTTTATACCACTCAAAGAGATGGGGTTATGAGTGTGGATGGCAATATGGGGGATGCACCTAACTACTATCCAACAACTTTTGCAGATGTAAAGGTAAATCCAGAAGTGGCACCACCTCCAATACCTGTTGATGGTGTTATTGAAAGGCATACTATTGAGACTGAGGATGGCGATTTCATACAACCAGGAGAGTTTTTTAGAGATCATTTAGACCCTGAAGAAAGAGGTCATCTGATTTATAACGTATGTAATAGCTTAAAGAAAGCTAATAAGAGCTTACAATATAGGCAGACCGCTTTATTCTACAAATGTGATAAGACATTAGGAAAAATGATAGCTGAACGGCTAGGATTAGATTTTGATAGAGTCAAAGAATTAGCTGACATGACGCAGGAACAACGTGTTAAAGCTACCATGCCTGAATAAGGAATTGAATAATAAATTTGGGAGAGTATCTGTAAAAATTTAATTTTATAGATACTCTCTTTTTAGAGAGTAGGAAAGTTTTACTTTTGTATCCTGTAGTATTACTTTCCTATAGATAACTATATAAAAATTATAGAAAGATTTATAATAAGAAAAAAGAGTAAGGAAGGAATTTGTAAGATGGCAGCAGTAAAAACAAATGTAATTAGAATCTTAGATAAAGAAAAGATACAGTATACTTGTGCTTCGTATGAAGTAAAAGATGGAAAGATAGATGGTGTAGCAGTAGCACATAAAATTGGTAAACCTACAGAAGAGGTATTTAAGACACTTTTAGTTCAAGGTAAATCTAAAACATGTTATGTATGTGTCATCCCTGTAGAAAAAGAATTAGATATGAAAAAGATAAGTGAGTTAACAGGGGAGAAAAATATAGAAATGCTTCCTGTAAATGACCTAATGAAGACAACAGGTTATATCAGGGGAGGTTGTTCACCAATTGGCATGAAAAAAGCCTTTAGAACTTTTATAGATGAAAGTGCAGCTAATCTTGAGAAGATGACATTTAGTGCAGGTAAAGTGGGGGTTCAAGTAGAACTTAAACCAGAAGATTTAATGAATCTAGTAAAAGCTGAATATGCAGTCCTTACAAAAGCATAAACAAAATTAATTTTTTAGTATAAAACAAAAATAATCGGATAAACTAACTACGTAAAACCAATTCAAGAATGTAGGAGGTAAGTAAAATGAAAAGTTCTACGCACCGAAGCATTCAAGATTCTGAGGCCTTAGCAGACAATTCTGCTGGAGATGGGCCAAAAGGAACTTAAGCCTTCTATTTGAATTACCTAAAGTGAATTTGGGTAGGAGGCAGGTTTTATAACACATAAAAGTCTACTTAGAACTGTACTACGGTGTAGGTTTAAGTAGGCTTTTTGTTTTGTCAAAAAATATTTTAAAAGTATTGACGATTACATAGAGGGGGTGTAATATGTGTGTATAGATAATATATACAGTTATAAACAGTTTGAAACAGAGAAAAGAGAAAGGGTGTACTATGGATATTATTATTAGTAATCAAAGTGCTACACCGTTATATCTACAAATTAGTGAGCAGATGAAGCACTTGATTGTAACAGGCGAACTCACAGCAGGAGATATGCTGCCATCTATAAGAGGATTGGCCAAAGATCTTAAGGTGAGTATTATTACGACTAAAAAGGCTTACGAAGAATTAGAAGAAGGTGGGTTCATAGAAACCTTACCAGGGAAGGGAAGTTATGTATCAACAGTTAACTTAGACATCCTAAAAGAAGCGCAGATTAGCAAGATTGAAGAAAGTTTGCATGACATTATAGAAAGTGCAAAAAAAATAGGACTTTCAAAAGAAGAATTAAAAGAGAGAATAGAGCTTTTATATGAGGAGGAATAGCTATGAATGTAATAGAAATAGATAATGTGAAAAAGACACTAGGTAACTTTACTTTAGATATACCGCATCTTGCGATTAAAGAAGGTTATATTACTGGATTCATAGGACAAAATGGATCGGGTAAAACAACTACGCTTAAACTGATTATGAATCTCTTAAAGCTAGATGGGGGACAGATTAAGGTATTTGGAAAAGATGTTGCTAGCGAGAGTAAACAAATTCATGAACAGATAGGCTTTGTAGGAGAACCAACAGGCTATATGACAGAAGCAACATTAGAGCAGACTAAACAGATGATAGCACCTTTTTATAAAACTTGGGATGATGCCTTATTTAATAAATATGTAAAAGCTTTTCAGCTAGATACATCAAAAAAAATTAAAGAGCTTTCACAAGGACAGAATAAACAGGCCGCGCTTATTATGGCACTCAGTCATAGACCAAAGTTGATTTTGTTAGATGAAGCAACGGCTAACCTAGATCCTGTAATAAGGGCACAGATACTGGATATTCTTATGGAACATATGCAAAGTGAAGAAGTATCTGTATTTTATTCAACACATATTACGAGTGATTTAGATAAGGCTAGTGATTATGTGATAATGATGAATAATGGGAAAGTAGTACTTTATGAAGATAAAGAGACCTTGGATAGTAAATATCTTATTATTAAGGGGCCAAAGAAAGCACTTAATGACACGTTAGAAAAAGAACTGATAGGTATTCAAAAAAATGCATTTGGATTTGAAGGTTTAGCAAGGCTATCTGAAAATATGGCGAAAACTTTGGGAAATGAACTTATATGTGAGAAAGCTAATATTGAGGATATTATGATTTTTACACAAAGGGGGAGCAGAAAATGAGTACCACAACATTATTAATAAGAAAAGAATTAATGTACCTCTTTAGAAATTTAAAGTTTACATGGGTTACTACACTTATACTTGTTTTAGTATTTGCAGTCGTATATCCAGGAGCCAATTTGGTTGCTTGTATTATTGGACCTTACATGTTGGTATATGGGGTAATGGCACACGAAGAGCAAAGTCATAGTGATGTTCTTAATTATACTTTACCTGTTTCAAGGAGAGAATTATGTAGAAGTAAATATCTACTTGGTATGATTTACACATTAGGTGTAGCAATAGGGGTATTAGGAATATTAGCCATAGGTATGCAGTTAACTCCAACGTACTATGAAGTTTTCTGTGTATTAGGGCTATTTAATGTTCTTTATATCTTAATAGGGGGAGCGTTAACTTATACGGCACTTATTATACCTATTATTTATAAGTTTGGGTGTATTAAGATGAGAATGATTATGGTACTTACTTATGGAGTAGTCTTTGGTATTTCTTTTAGTGTTACAAATATATTGAAAGAGGTTATACCGCAAGTAAGTGGGGATATTAATTTTTCCTTAATAGGGGGATGCACACTTACAATAGGAATAATAGCTTATGTAATATCTTATTTAATAAGTTTAAACATCCTTAAGAATAAAGAGTATAAGTAGTAGTTTTATATAAAAGGAGTATAGTAGACGATAGCGTTTACTATACTCCTTATTTATATGATAAGAAAGTGCTCCAAGCTTCTTTAAGGAGGGGGTTCTCCTATCCATTCTAGATACAATGGCATAGAATAAGAAAATGGATAAAGGGGTTGAGGACATGAGTATTACATTTCACAATACAATTGTACATGTATTAGATACTTCAATAGGACACTATATACTATCTTCAAAAAATCTAGCTTTAGAAGATGAAATAGAAGCTTTTATAACAAAACATATTGGGCATCTATTTGAAAGCAATGAAGTTGCACGTGCAGTTTTTAATGAAGAAGGAGAATTATTTAAAATGATAAAGTCTTATAAAGAAGAAGACTTTTATCAATTCTCTTGTAAGATAGCAGATAAATTCTTTCAATATATGTTAAATGACAGTTACATCAAAAGTGGTGATGTAGTAGTAAGTAGTTTCACAAGAAACCAAGAAAACTTTTTAGGCATTATCAAGCTAAACTATAGAGAAGCTTTCACCCATCAGATGGATGAGGATGGAGATGGCGTTGCTACAAGTCTTATTAAACAGCGAAGTATCTTTTCCTCTAATAAAATAGATGAAGCGCTTCTTATTAATAAAGATAGTTATGAAGTATGGCTACTAGATAAATCTAAAGAAAAGTATCTTGCACAGTTGTTAGAGATAGAGAATCATCTTTCTATTAAAGAGAAGCTGGTAGTAGTGGAGCATATCACCAATGAAGTAATAGAAGAACATTTTACAAATCCTGTAGAAGTTATTACAACACTTAAAAGTAATATAGCAGAACATATTTTTGAAAATAGTAGCGTACCAGTAGCAGAAGTTATTAAAGAGACTTTTAAAGATTATAAAGAAGTAGAAGAAGAGTGCATGCAAAAAATGGAGCAGTGTGGGTTCAAAGATGAACAAATCGTGCTGACTAATCCTAAAGAAGCTAAGAAGTATATTTCACATAAACTTAAAACGAACACAGGAGTAGAGATTAAATTACCTACACAAATGATTCATGATATAGACTTTATTGAGTTTATTAATGAACCTAATGGAACTATTTCTATTGTACTTAAGAATATAGGAGAAATTATTAATAAATAAATGAAGGGGGAGAACCTAGTATTTGCAAGGGAAAAAGGAGTATAATAAAAAAGTCCTAAAAAACTTTAGAAAAAGTGTTGACTTATAGCAAGGGATACCGTATACTAATACAAGTCAGCAGGGCACAGCGCCACTGACACACAGGGCTAAGGCCTTGGTAAATAAAGAAAAATGAACTTTGAAAATAAAATAGTAACCATTAAACCAGTCGATTCATAAAGTCACATTATGTGACAAGTCAGTACTACTTAACAGTACAAAATGTCAAGAGACAAACTTTTTTATTGAGAGTTTGATCCTGGCTCAGGATGAACGCTGGCGGCGTGCTTAACACATGCAAGTCGAACGGACGGATTGGA
>OIFU01000214.1_pt1 | contig 48324 bp, 41 predicted proteins | sample 1582141 | NCBI WGS metagenome assembly OIFU01 (sample SAMN07501047, study PRJEB24779) | human gut metagenome | isolation source: stool | host: human infant | place: USA: Pittsburgh, PA
CCTTGCAATAACTCTAATCGGTTACCAGGTGGCCATCTTAAATCCTGTATCGATTCAGCATTATCTAATAATATTAGTTTACGAAGAGCTAATCTTTGTATAAACGGTGAAAGGCGTTTAGAAAAACTCTGATGGTAAACCTTTTCTGTTTCCTTATCTTTAAAGCCGATAATCATAGAACCTCTCCTTTGATTATACCTGTTTTACAGGTATAACTCAATAATATATACCTGTAAAACGAGTATATTATGGAATATTTTTATTCTATAAATCATTTCGGTAAAAGATTTCTCTAAACTCTCACTCAAATCCTACTATTCTCCTGACTCTATTGGTCAACTATTTCGGAATGTATCTAGTTCTAGTCATCACTTGAAGATAAGCAAAGATTAATACTAACTTTAAAAAAATTATCCATATAACTAATGGCTACAAATGTAAAAAGACCTATAATTTCCCGGCTTTCATCTGCAAAGTATAACAGTGAAAGGTTAGAGCATATAGGTCTCTTATAAAATCTATATATTATTTTTATTAGTATTCATAATACGATTTACATTAGAGCAAGAATGTAAGCCCCATAGCCACGAAGATGGCTGGCAACAGGTTAGCAATACGGATTTTACCAGGCCAGATGAGGTCGATACCGACGCAGAAGATCAGAATAGATCCCACGTAGGATAGGTTATCGATAGCACTCGGCGTCATCAACGGTGCCGCAATGTGTGCCATGGCTGTAATAATCCATTGGGTGATCCCGACAGGAATAAAGGAAAACAACGCGCCCTTGCCCATAGAGGATACCATAACCATAACGATGATGCCGTCTAGGATGCCTTTCAACAACAGCGTTTGGTAATTACCAGTTAAGCCGTCTTGAATAGAGCCTAGTACGCCCATGGCTCCCACTGTAAACGTAAGGGATGCCGTAATAAAAGCATGTGTAAACTGCGGATCACCAGTGTTACCAGTTTTTGCTTTCACCCAGTCACCAAATACCGTAATCCAACGGTTAAGGTCGATGAGCTCACCAATGATGGCGCCAGTCACCATGCTGATGATCATCAGCATAGGCCCCGTCGTTTGCAGCGTACCGTTTACAATAACTAGCATATACTGCATGGCACCGCTCATCCCGAGGAGGAGAACAATAATACCGCTCACCATCATGAGCGTCTGTTTCAAATTTTCTTTCATAAACCGGCCGAATGCGAGACCGCACAAGCTGCCAGCTATGATGAGGCCAATGTTAATGGCCGTTCCCAAACCAATCATATATTTTCCTTTCTTAATTGTGAAAGTAATACTTTATTTCATCATCAGTATACCAACTATATCGAAACAAATCAATCTGCATAGCATACAACCAATCTATGCCGTTATATGGCCCTAGATAAAAACATATAGCAAAAAGACCCTATCCAGTAAAGGATAAGGTCTTTATGTTGTGTTTATAGCTTTGAGAGAGAAGTATATGAGAGCCCCGCTTTGGAGAGAGAGAATATATGTGTTTGTATATAAAGCGGGACGACATATGATGGAACGCTATCTTTCCATCGACTATAGTGTACACCTTAAAGTATGGTTTAACACAAGTACAATTTTGTAACATCAATCATGTATAAAAACTATTGTTAACTAACGATTATACGAATACGTTATTAATCCTCAGCGTCTACAGGCAATTGAACAATATCTGCCAGCTTATTAATCTCGCCAAAACAAGGACAGTCCTTGCCGTGATCGTTGATGAGACCACTAGCTTGCAGATGGGAATAAATAGTAACAGGGCCTACAAACTTAAACCCGCGCTTCTTTAGATCTTTACTAATCCGCGTGGACAAGCCATTCTTCGCAGGTATATTCCCATCAGGGTGACTTTCATAAATAATGGTTTTATTATCTGTGAAAGCCCAGATATAGTTGCAAAACGAACCAAATTCATCTTGAATACGTTTAAAAGCAGAAGCATTATTGATGATGGCCTCAATTTTAGGGCGAGACTTGAGCATCCCCTCGGTTTGCATAATCCGTTCGACGTCACTTTCACCATAACTAGCAACCGTATCAATATCAAATTGATCAAAGCAGCCTCGAATGATGTCTCTTTTATTCAAAATCGTGAGCCAACTGAGACCACATTGGAGACTTTCAAGACAGAGATGTTCAAACTGCAATCGATCATCATGAATAGGACGGCCCCACTCATGATCGTGATACGCCTGATACAAGGGCGTCGTCGGCCATTCACAGGTAGCCATTACACACCTCCATGAGCCCAGACGAGGACATCATACATGAGCGCTACCACGAGGCCCATTACGAGATGACCGCCTACGTAGAGCGGGATGAGAAGATAGATAAACAATAATAGGGAATGTAAGGCTTTGCGGAGCCATACAATCGGTGTGGACGTACCACCACCAACCTTGCCATCAAGCCAATTATGAACGATGTAGATAGGCGTACCTAAGCGTCGAATCCAATCAGGAACGCACTTACCAGGGTTCAAGCCAGGGCAATACAAAATCACCAATGGCAATGCCACCGCATCAAGGATGAGCAGCACCGTTAAGGTCAAAGAGAATAAATCTATCTCGCCTTCCCACGTCAATGGATGAGCTATAAAGCGGAGCGCCCATAAATAGGCTTTATATACGATATACGGTTCTAATAGCCATAATAAGGGCTTCACTACACTCATGGGACTACCTACGCCAAACACAAAATAAGAAAACTACGCATTTGCGTAGTTATTTTTATACTATTATTATATCAGATTTTGCACTTTTTGTGGGGTTGAAATCCATAAAAATTTATCAAAATATACAATTTATAGTAGTCCTCAATAAAAGAACCCACTATATAAGCTATTTCTCACTGTCGGATCATATATACTGATTTTTCATCAATTTTATGATTTATTTTGATAAATTAGGCAGTCCTGATGGACTGCCTTTTTTGTATGCTTCTATCGTTTTAACTATATTTTATTTCGTTTTCTCATTTCTAATTATGTGTTAGTAAAGAAAGTCCTTTATCCAATTAGCAGATAAAGAGCTACAAGTATTCTCTGGGCGGCCGTAAATATCCATTACTTTTTTCAAAGTGTCTCCAACAGCAATACCACGAGCAGTCACAGCATCTCGATTGCTAACAGTCATATACCATACGATAGGACGACTATCTTGCATTAATGAATGGCCAAATTTAATTCCTCCATATATGAGCTCATCACGTTTCTCACTCGTCGGCCGACCTAGGCTAGCTTTTACCGCATCAAAAGACGTGCCTAGTGAAACACCGGCAAGTAAACCATGCTCCATACGACTTAAAAATATAATCATTTAGTTATATAATTATACTTAATAACATAACCAATGGATTATGACAGTATCAATAGATATGAGAGTATAAACGGGGGATACTACCATGACAAAACTACCACTATTAGCGGGTGCTTTCATGATGAGCACTATATTATCACCAATAGGAGCCATTGATGTTAATATTCCTGGTGCAGACTCGAAGATTTCAAAGGATGCCTACATAAATTATCAAACCACGAACCCTGATATTGAAAAGGATGTGGCAAACTATGTAGAAACACTAAAATTAACAGACAAGGCTAATGGTATTAGTAAAAACAAAATTGAGTATGCTAAAGCTGCCTCTATATATCGCGGTCAAAATTACCATAACACAGTCATCTCCATTCATGACCAATACAATCAAATTCGGCTTTCATTCCCTGTAGCGGGCCAAAAAAGTGATTATGATATAGGCCGTTACAAAAACCCAAGTCGAACCATTGAGGACTATCGAGTTTTAACTGATAATGGAAGTCTCAATTTAGAAATTGACTACGCAGATTTTAAAGACTACGACTGGCGCAACACAAAAATAGCTTACGAAAAGTTGACAGATAAAAACGTGCGTGACTTCTTTCTAGACAAGGCCAAACAAAATCCGGCAAAACAGATTTCTGATATAAAGGGCACTATATTTTCATACCCAACTCTGACCTACAGCACTTGGGATAGCATGAAGATACCTCACGTTGAAAACGGTAAAAAAACAACTTTGACCATCGACACAATCAATTTTAAGTTTAAGGACTATAACATGCGCTCCCCTTTATATCACGTAGGTTTTGTCTATTTTGACAACACCCCCGTTTTGAATAAGGTTCCTACAGATAAATTGCTGGCCAATTATGTACTTCCCTCTGTACAAAACCTAAACGAATTAAATCAATATTCACGTATAGAAAACTTAAACGGTGTACAATACCGCATACCAAAAGACGCTATATACATAGGTGAGGAAAAGGGCACCGAGTACCAAGATATTAAATCCTACAAAAAGGGGGACATAACATTCTTTGTTTCTACTAATAATATTCCTAAAAATCCATATGCGCGTAATCTTATTGTAAACGGTCATTACAATTTTAAAATTAATTTAGATACGTTCTGGAATATATACTATTCCCAGCCAACATCAGATTATATTAATTATTCCGTTATATGGAATAATAATATTCCTGGATTATCCACACACATCTATACACCTCATAAGGATAATCACATCCTAACCTTTCAATCCTATGATGGAACCTATAGCTTTACCTATATCATCTTTTATCCAAGTTTTTTACATGCTGAAGAGGTTCAAAAATTACGGAATATGATTGAGTTTTTTGAGTCTACCAATAATCCTAACTTTAAACTGAAAGAGCATGTTCTATTCCCAGATACAGCATTCACAGTACTCCAAAGAATTGAAAATTAAATGCACATCCTCATTTGTTACGTGAACAAACTAGCCCTCTATAGCCTCAACTACTTCGCCGATGTACATATAGTGTGGTTCCCAGCGATCTTTGCCAACTTGGGTATACATAGACGGATTTGCTGCATAATATTCCTTTACATTATCTGCTAAATGAGCTTCATCGAATTGATGTTCATACAGTTTTTTACATACAAATGTTATATCTGCTTCTTTAAAAGTCACCCCATTGCCTGCTGTAACTGGTGTTAGGCCTGAATTAGCCACCTTATTTTCATCTCGACCCGAATGAGAGCCTAAATATCCAAGCGCCTTGCGATAGCTTTCAGAAAAGAAACTAACTGTAAACGTATCATATTTAGCCATGAACTCTTGTGTATAACGAGCTGGATGAATGTACACTGTCACCGTGGACATGTCGCCGCCATTAGGGCCCCATACATTGCCCATACTGCCCCAACTAACGGTACAAGTATTAAAGTCATCAAGCGTACCAGCTGTAACAAGAGCCCAACGATCTTCAAACATAGAAAAAGCTTTATAATCTTTTGTTTCAAATGCTTTCATAATGACCTCCGGTTTATCTTAATTTGACGATATATATCTTTAACTCTATAATAGTAAATAGAGATAGCCAACGAGTGCTTCCGTTAGGCTCATCCCTGAACATAATAAAACATGTAAAAATGGCCTTTCGTTGTCAGCTACCAGTTGGTAACGAAGGGCTATTTGTCATTATTACGACAAATCTGCACTATCAATGCTCCGAGCGATATAACTACTGTTAATATCCCTAGGACAATCATTATGATTTCGTAGGCACTCATAGGCTCACCCCCTTTAATAAAAAAGGGTGACCCAACCTCGTTGGCTACTTTTATTATATAGCGAACTAATATGCGATACAACAAGCATTATATTATATAAATATATGAATATACTAAGAAAAGCTGAGCTGTTTATAGATATAACTAGCTTAGCTTTTTCTCTTCTACTTCATAGATTTACAATCTACTAAATTCCAATTACATGGATCTAAACGTTATAGCTATAAATTATCTTCAAAATCACACTACACTGGAATGATAGCCGTTAGAGGATGATAGGCTTAGGTATTTTAGAGGTTTACAGAATTACACTACTCTCAAACTCGCATTCACGAGTACCATGTACAGGATTGGTTTTAGAGGTTTACAGAATTACACTACTCTCAAACGCATCATCTGTAACGCTGTTAGTCCCTACTGTTTTAGAGGTTTACAGAATTACACTACTCTCAAACAGTTCAGCAGTTGATACACGGCAACAATCAGTTTTAGAGGTTTACAGAATTACACTACTCTCAAACTTTTCCCATGTGTAACAATTAATGTATCTAGTTTTAGAGGTTTACAGAATTACACTACTCTCAAACAAGCAATGCTAGGCGGTGGCGGTGGTGCTGGTTTTAGAGGTTTACAGAATTACACTACTCTCAAACTAAAATCAAGAGATTTTATATCAAAAGATAGTTTTAGAGGTTTACAGAATTACACTACTCTCAAACATAGGCATATCACCACTTTTTTTGCATCAGTTTTAGAGGTTTACAGAATTACACTACTCTCAAATGCCTGTTCTGCACTTCTAACTGGATATACAGTTTTAGAGATTTACAGAATTACACTACTCTCAAACGAGATGTATGGATCACTTCCTCAGTTCTTAGTTTTAGAGGTTTACAGAATTACACTACTCTCAAACAGTAGTCAATGTGTAACCAATAAAGGGTAAGTTTTAGAGGTTTACAGAATTACACTACTCTCAAACGGTATGGTCTACAAAATCATTATGTAATTTATTTTAGAGGTTTACAGAATTACACTACTCTCAAACCATTATTGGGCCGTCCTGTGTTTGAGTCTGGTTTTAGAGGTTTACAGAATTACACTACTCTCAAACTGCTAAAAGTGATTTATACGACATGCTAGAGTTTTAGAGGTTTACAGAATTACACTACTCTCAAACCTGTTCCGTGTTCCATTCGGCGAATTCTTCGTTTTAGAGGTTTACAGAATTACACTACTCTCAAACCTGTCATAACTAGACACACGAGCTTGATTAGTTTTAGAGGTTTACAGAATTACACTACTCTCAAACAATTGCAAGTACTAATTTTGTAATTTACAAGTTTTAGAGGTTTACAGAATTACACTACTCTCAAACGTAATGCTTGCGAGTTTTGTGCGGACGTGTGTTTTAGAGGTTTACAGAATTACACTACTCTCAAACGGCGCAGGCAGTGATTCGGTTTCACCTATAGTTTTAGAGGTTTACAGAATTACACTACTCTCAAACACGGCTTATACTGTTGTAACAGTCTTAAAAGTTTTAGAGGTTTACAGAATTACACTACTCTCAAACAGCAGATTTCAAAAAAATAGATAAAGAAGGGTTTTAGAGGTTTACAGAATTACACTACTCTCAAACCATTGCGCTAAACTATCGGCGATTGTTTTTGTTTTAGAGGTTTACAGAATTACACTACTCTCAAACTACCTTATGCACTAGATAATTTTTAGAGTAGTTTTAGAGGTTTACAGAATTACACTACTCTCAAACAGCACCCCAAGCTTTGCCCTAGATTGTGGAGTTTTAGAGGTTTACAGAATTACACTACTCTCAAACTGAACGCTAGGGAATACATCACTAAATACAGTTTTAGAGGTTTACAGAATTACACTACTCTCAAACGATCCAGAAGAACGAGCGACGGTGGAAAGGGTTTTAGAGGTTTACAGAATTACACTACTCTCAAACGTAGCCAATCTCATGAACTTTAATGCGCTCGTTTTAGAGGTTTACAGAATTACACTACTCTCAAACTGTTCCGTGCTATGGTTGACTTAATCAAAGGTTTTAGAGGTTTACAGAATTACACTACTCTCAAACAATGGCGGTGCTAAACAAGAGTTTGTATCTGTTTTAGAGGTTTACAGAATTACACTACTCTCAAACCAGGGCGGTGGCTTTGCATTGAAAATTAATGTTTTAGAGGTTTACAGAATTACACTACTCTCAAACCGTGACCGTATCATAAAGACTCCACACGTTGTTTTAGAGGTTTACAGAATTACACTACTCTCAAACTACCTTATGCACTAAATAAGATTTATCAAAGTTTTAGAGGTTTACAGAATTACACTACTCTCAAACATGTATGTCTACTGTGTAATCATCAATTATGTTTTAGAGGTTTACAGAATTACACTACTCTCAAACCATACATTATCGATGCTATCACTAGACAGAGTTTTAGAGGTTTACAGAATTACACTACTCTCAAACCCCAAATTAAATTTGAGGCTCAAGAGTAACTCGGGCTACCACCAGGTGTAATTCTGTATTCTCTTTAAATAACACAAAAATCATTATCTAAAATATACCCATTTATAAGGCTTTTATCAAGCTTTTCTTTGTTTAGAGATCCTGTTGTTAGACAAACTAAGCGTAATTGCCGACTCAGTATATTTTGATAAAATACATTAATCTCATCATCATTTAAAACTAGATCTAAATTTACCATAATATATAACATAGGCGATAATAATGTATCTACCACTTCTATGTAGGACATTAGATCCATAACATCGCCTTTACGATTAAACTCAAAATTAAAACTCCCTAATTTAATAAGTTCAGCAGTACCAATTTCAAGTTTATGTTGAATCGATAGAGGGTAGCCAAATTCTAAAGAATAGTAAAAGGCATGAAGTCGATTGACAATATCAGCTACCTCTTCAGTCATCAACAAAGCTTCTTTAGATAATTGATTTTGTAATTTAGTTAGTAACGTTTTACTATTTACATCCACATATAGCGGGTTAAGTATTATATGGCTATATTTATCTATACTAAAAGCTTTATCATTGTCATTTAAAATCCACGGCCCTTCACCACCATCACACTGTACATCAAGTTCCGTAACCATGCGACGAAACACTTTCCGGTCTTCAAAGGATATCACCGTTACCTTATTATGAAATATCTCAAAGTCCAATATAGAATCTTGATACATTAACTTCATATCATGAGTACCCTCTCTGTGGAATCTATGACTTCACTTTGCTTATCTCCAACTACAATTTCCATCCTTGAAAACTGTTTTTCTGTAACAGTTAGCATAAATAAACTCCCACTAGGAGGCTTATTTTTACGCACATGTTCCATGATAAGGTTAGCACTAGTTGTATTAAGAACCAACTTTGAATATACAGATTCTTGTAACATAAGGAAGCCAGATACAATTAAATAATTTCTAAAATTTCTATATTCTTTTCGATCTTCCGAAGTTAATGTCGGCAAGTCAAACATCACTAGTATTCTCATAAATCTATAACTCATATTCTATAAACCTAATTTGATTAGCATCTTGAGTACGCAATGCATCAAATACACTTTTACAATAGATACGAATTGCTGCACTAAAGGTTTGGATGGTATCATTAATCTTTACATCTTCAGATAAAAGTTCTATAAGTGAAAGCTTTACATTTCGATCAAATTCGGTAGGCTTTAACTTAATAACTACCACATCAACAAACCCACGTAATGGTTCCATTAAATCAGATCCTAGATTATATGGATTAAATTGATTACAGTGATTAAGACCTAACTGGGTAATATACCCGAGAGACAGAATTTCTCGATTCACCGCTGAAAGTAATATAGCATATCCATAATTAAGAGCTGCATTAATAGGATTATCTTGCTCCCGAGAGAATGATTTTCCAAACAAAGCATTGAAATATACCTTTGCAGCATGTCCTTCACGTTGAGTTTCATCGTTTAAAGTCAACTCATCTAGATATTGATATAACAAATCTGCCTCAGCTAACTCTTGTTTCTTCAATAAATCAGCTTGATTCATAATTTTATGCCGTACGATTTCAGTCCAAATATAAGCTTGCAAGTCTTTTGACCACTCAGACTGCTCTCGACAGCGTTTACTACTATTATGACTACCGTGTAATGGAATAACTTCACTAGCTGGATTACGCTTCTCATCACAGAAGACAATCGCTACCTTCTTTTTAATCAATTCATTTAAGAGTACGGCAGTGAAACTCACCGCCGTAGACTCAATAATTAACATATAGATTTCATCAATATATACTTTAGTCGTTTCAAAGTCCTTGCGAATAATCATGTAGTTCATTTTAAAATCTAACTTAGAACGACTACCTATGACTACTGTGCGCCAACTCATAATAGCTCCTAATATAAACTCCTACTTTTTAAACTATCGCTATCTCATGAGAATATAAACCAGTTATAGATTCACTGATAATTTTAAATTCTTCTTGAGTACTTATTTTACTCCCCACCGTCGATCTAGATGATGTTATACCCAAAGCCTTAACATCAAAAGTAGTTTTTTGATTTGTTAATAAATTTAAAAGCTCTAACAAATGGATACTCTGCTCTTCTAGAGACATTTTCGTAAATAAAACAGATCCCTTTTCTGCTAGTTCAACTACTTTATTTCCTTTCATCTTTTGATATATTGGCATTTGAAGCTTATTTAACAAGTAATTAAAGAACTCAATGTTTTTATCTTCTCTAATTGTAACCTCTATAGTATGTTTATTATCAAAAGCTCTTGTTGACACAACATTTGCCTTTAAATCCTTATTATCTTTTCTCATATTATTAAACTTCTCAAGCACTTTGAGATATGGAACCCATTCATTTGGAACAATGACTTGTATCGCATTATCAATACAAAACTTACTATTAGTTTTTCCACCCAAATAGTAGTAGAATCCATTAACTTTAACAAGTTGATTAATACATAGCTTTCTATAAATGATAGAAATATCCTTTGCTTGTGGAATGATGGACACTACATAATCAATTAAATCTTGATCCGTTGTATTTCGATTTGTTAAATAAATTGGTAATGGCACAATCTCTTTAACAATTTCATTTTTTTTACCAACATATTGAACAATGATAGAATAGGCATTTTTGATTTTTGTCATGCCTCCATACTTGGCTACATCTGCAAAGACACTAGGCTTTGTTTTCATGCCAATATAAGCACCATCTTTCGCCTTCCCTGCGACGGTCGCCTTATATACAGTTGCATCAGCCAACGCACCAGATTGTTCTAGCAATCGTTTAGTAACTCGAACATCATTGCTATCCATCATTTTCTTAACGATGTCCATACTTGTTTTTACATCCCAAGCTTTACCATCTTTAGCATTAGTGCATTTCACGTCATAGTTAAACATCTTCGCTAAATTGTATGTACGATTAGCACCATTCTTTTTGAAGAATGCACGGAAATTACGTGTGAATTTCTCATGGTACACATTACCTACTACGATATTTAAATATGCATCTTTAGCATGGTGATGGTGGTTTAATGAGCGAACCTTAATAAAGTTATTATCATGACGGAAGTCTGTTACATTCTCAGCTTTTACAAAGACTACATCAATTTCTGGGTAAAGACGACGTAGTAATGTTGTGGCTGCCTTAACTGATTGATTCGTTTCTACTAATTGACGAGCAATAAATCCACTTAAATCATCCGCTGTAAGAGGTGTAATCCGAGTTAGGCGCTCATATTTTCGTTCACTAATAAGACCTTGTTGTTTTAAGAAACTCCAGAATGGCTTTTGCGCCTTTTGAATCTCCTCAGCAATTGGATATGTATCTGATTTCTGCGCATTTGCAGTTCGCTTACATAAGACTAAATTGTCAAAACTATCATCCTTAGTAAGGCTACGTGGATAAATATGGTCGATATCATAATTATCTGTATTTAATTGACTTAACTCTATAACTTCACCTGTATAAGCACAGCGGCCCATTTGAGTGTAGTATAAATAGAGTTTTTTACTTCTCAGAGCTGCATCATCATAGTTAGCTAATCCTGATTTTAGTCCGCCAAATTCTTCGTTTGAGAGCCCACTTAATAAAGCATCATCTTTTTTAATTGCTGCATATAAATCAGATAGTCGTTTTTGACGAGAGTCCTTTTTCTTTTTCTCTGTTTTATTAGATCGTGTTACTTCTACAAAAATGCGAGATGGCAATCCTTTTTTAATATGTACAATCTCATCAACGATACGCAATGCTTGCCATACTGCACGTTTAACAGCTGGTGAAAGCGCCAATTCATCGATAATATCATGAGGATCTACTACTTGACCTTCTGTCAATGTATCATTTATCTCTTGAATACGTTCCATAAAGGAGAATTTATCCCCTAATAGTTCCATAAGGTTATAATGGAACCCACGCATCAATTGAATTATAGTTTCAGGTGTACCATCACCAGTTTTATCGCAGCCCTCGATACCATTCAGTAACTTTTTAGAGAGACGGCCCCAGTCTCGATATCTTAATTTTGACAGCTTTTTGATAGCTTCATCATCAAGGTACGAAGCAAATTTATTGCGCAATGTTTCTCGCAACATTTTTTTGCTTTCACCAAAGATAGTAATATCCATAATGATGTCTTCAGCCATAGATATATCAAAATTAGTCCCTAGAATACGTACCATATCACGATATGATACTAGATCATTTTTTATTTCCCCATTAAGACCTGTAATATCAGGTTTATGCTTCTTAGGGATATAATTATTATCCTTTAAGAACTGCTCGATACGATTTTTGGTCATTTTCTTATGGTCTTGCTTAAATACAGCTTCAATAAGATGTTCTTTTACCGCATTCTCCAATGATTTACCATCAATACGTACATTATTTAACTCATTGAGTAACATGAACTCACTATATAAAAGAGAGGATTTAGGTAATACATCTTCACCTAAAAGGTATGTACATTTATTAGTAAGGTTCTTAATAAAAGCTGCTGCTGATTTTTCTCGATCAATTTTATCATCAAAATTCCATGGTGTAACGCGTCCAGCAGCTTTACGAACTGCCCATGCAAAACCACCCTTATCTACATTATGATGAGTATTTAAAGGGCCTACGTAATATGGGATACGAAACTCAAGCATTTTAATGAGCTTCTCTGCTACAGAATAACCATCTGCCACTTCATTCAAGAATGGGAATTTAGACTCACATGTTTTAAGAATCGCTTTAAGTTCTTCCAAATGTAATTGATACGGAATTACACCATTATCTTTAATCCTCTGTAATGGCAATAAGGTTTGTAATTCAATTTCACTAAGAATATACTCTTTATCCTTGGAATCTGGTAATCCCTCTACTACCTTCTTAGTGTACTTATAAAAATCTTCACGGTTACAACTTGTTTCCTCTGTACGACCCTGTTTAATATAGTGCACATAGTTGTATAAACCTTTTTCATCAGCCTTAAACATCTCATTATAAATGCTTCTATCAGCCTTTAATAACGATTTCAATATAGCTAAATCATCTTTATGTTTGTTGAAAGCTTTTACCTTAGATTCAGAAATAGTAAGGCCTGGTTCTTTAATGGACATCAGAATTATAGAATCATATACAGATTTACAATCATCAATGATATGGATCTCATCACTCCAAGCTTTAGCTAGCTCATCCCGTTTATCGTCATATGCATCTCCAGTTATTTGAAGCTTTTTAAGGTCTTCATCTAACTCCTCTACAGAGCCGAACAAGTCTATAAGGCTAGCATTTAAACCTAATACTAAATTTGCAAATGCTTTAAGTCTTTTTTTATCTTCTTTGACCTGCTCTTTTTGAGTTTTACTAGAAGTATCTACTGTATCAGTGACTACATATGTATCAACTAAACGTTCTATGGCTTTAGCTTTATCAGATTTTGTTTTACCCGGCTCCATAAGGATTTGGCCTATAAAGCTAATAGCAGAATTACAGTCAAAGCAATTAAATGTAATATTTTCTAAAGCTTGTTTAAGAACATCATCAAGGGTTGAAGCATTAGAATCAAATGTAGCCCCTTCATAAAGGAAGTTACCACGATATTTTAAAATATGGTGTACCGCTAAAAATAGTTTGCGAATATCGTCAGTACCAGATTTCATCAACTCTGCACGCAAGTGATAAATTGTAGGATACTCTTTAAAGTAATCTTGATCAGTATAGTCTTTATCAATAAATAAAATATGTTTAGAGCTATGTCCAGTCGTTTTATCTTCATAGTGATATTTACTTTCACGAAGTCGCATGAAGAATGTCGGATCCACCTGAGCCATAGCATCAGCAAATAGTTCTTCTAATAATTTTAATCGTAATTTACGACGTTCTAATCGACGACGCATAGAACGGAATCCACGACGTACTACAGCCGATTCACCTTCATCAAATAAACGGCTGCCCCACATTTTATGAGATCTGAACTTTAATAACTCGTATGCCTTATTGGTTACTGCCCAACCTACTGAACTCGTACCAATATCTAACCCCACGAAATAATCCTTAATCGGATATTCTTTCAAATGACTTGAAATAAGTTGTTTCGATGCTTGCATTTCCATAAGACCTCTCCTTCGGAAATTAATAATTGACATTCATCAAATGCTTAACTATACTATAAGTAATCCAATTAGTTTTGGAGGTTTACAGAATTACATTACGAGTTCAAATACAAATTTATTTACAATGCCTTCGGGCCGCCCGACGTAGGGCAACTACTCTCAATTCTTCGGAATTGAGATTTTTTATTGCCAAAATTTACTATTTAAACGTGATATATAATCTATAAGTCGCCAAACACCGTATAATTAATTTCATTTTAGCATAAAACAATAAAATTATTCATTATTTTTTCATAAAACTTATAGTTATACAGATATATATCTTATTTTAACGATATATATCTTGATTCCTATAATACAGGTATATAGTCAGACGAGTAGTGACGTCAGGCGCATCTCAAAAAAGTAAAACATTAGGAAATAGTCTTTCAGTTATCTAGTTACACTAGGTAATGGGGGCTATTTGTCTTTTGTGAAACAACTAAAAAACCGAGCTACCAAAACATAGTAGCTCGGTTTTTGATTTATGTAATATTTGAAAGAAGTCTAATAATTCACCAATGGAATACTCAAAACACTGGAAACCACAATTACGATATATACCAAGAGAGTTAATTTTAGCAAAAGTAATAAGATTCCAAACAGGATTTTATAGATAGGTGCTTCTTGTTTCTTAGATCGTATCCAGTCTTTAATGTCATAATATATTTTGGGTTTGTTAAAAGCTGGCCGTAATAGCTTACACCATAGAACAAGCCACAGAATACAGCATATATTACCAAAGAGAAAAAATAAAAACAGGCCAAAATGCTCCACTGAATATATTTTTAAAGCATAGATGTCATAGAGTAGCTGAGTAAACGTCTCTACAGAGTTAATCCATAGATAGACAAGATAAGCCTTAAGAAAAAGCACTGATATAGTTTTGATGTATTTGAGTTTACTCATTGGCTTTCTCCTATCTAATACCATAAAACTTAAAAACAAAATTTCTTATTGAGTTAATATTTTAATCCATACTTGGTTTAGTGCCTATTATCTTAAGTTTATATTTTAGATTGTATAAGGGTTATTTCTAATTAGTATGTATAAGGTTTATCTTAATTTGACGATATATATCTTTATCCCTATAATATAAGTAGATAGTCAGACGAGTCGAAACGTCAGGCTCATCTCTAATAACATATGAACATGTAGAAATGGCCTTTTCGTTTTATCTAATTTCCGAAGAAACGAAGGGCTATTTTGCTATTTCTAGACAAATAAGCGCCACAAGTGCTCCAAAGGATATCATGACTGATAAAATCCCAAGGATAATCATAATGATTTTATAACCACTCATAAGCAACCCTCCCTTCAAAAACGAAGAGAGGCCCAACCTCGTCTAACTATCCTAAGCCTATTATAAAACGAACTAATATACGATACAATAAGCATTGTATTATATAAATATATGAATAAATTAATCAAAGCTGAGCTAATTCTATGAATTAAAAGCTCGGTTTTTTTCATAGGTATGATAAGAATATAATTACTTATAAATTATGATTTTACTTACTTTATCGCCTTTTTGTTCAAATTGTATGCCATGCATCATATCAGTTCGATAGCGATATTTCCCATAGAACCATCGATTGTTGGAATCTACTAAATCAGGTCTGCCATATACATTAAGGACCTTTCGCATGGAGTCGCCGACGGCAATTCCTCTATGTGTTGTGGCATCACGATTCTCGATCATCATATAGGTAACAACAGGTCCTACGCCATCCATTTTAAAGTTCCCAAATGTAACACCACCATAGGTAAGTCCTCTACTAGTTTCTTTAGTAGGCTGCCCTAGACTAGCTTTCACACTATCAAATGTATTGCCTAGTGAAACACCAAGGATCATCATATCCTCTTCTGGCAAGGTATCCCCTAGAATTTGCCCGCCCGCATAATGAGTATATTGCTCGGCTTTTGGCCAATCGTTAGATTGCTTCGCTGCATTTGTTTCAAGTCGGTCCCAAGTTTTGCTCAACCAACTTGCATCTGTCACATAGTTATAGCCACTTACCAATTGCAGGCCTATAACAAGCCCTGTAATCAAGTATTTTCTTTTCATGTTCTCTCTCCTAAACTAACTTATAAACAACTCAAACTAACTATTTTATATACAATCTTATTGATTCAATAGTTTTACCCACTCCATATACCAAGGAATAAATATTGGCCCACTTTCTAGTTTCTCTTTATAGCGTCCATCTTCTCTCCATTGTGGCTCTTTTCGTAACTTTGCCGCATCATTAAATCCTACATATTCAATCATATCTCTCCATTGTTTATGTGTATAAGATGTTTTACTTTCATCATAATTAATACGATAACTGTAAAAGTACACAGAATCTTTCACAACATGACGGAGATAGGATTCACCATTAGGCTTGTAAGAATCAATCAAGGAGCCTGCGATTCCATTATTCCATACGACTGCATATTGCGTAGGTGTTTCTAAATCATTATATTTTTTCAAATAAGAAAGTATGGAACTCTTAATGACCGTTCCATCTCGTTTTTCACCGAGTATTGAGGTACGCACTACACGTATTTTAGAACCTGTATCCTCATAGGTTCTCACATCATATTGACTATTTTCTACAGCCTCGCTCACTAGCTTTGCAGTCTTAGGAACGCGATAGCTAAAATTGCCCCAATGCTCAAGGCGACTATACGTATCTAACCCAGATAGCGACTCTATAGAGGGAATAATATAATTACTCATTACCACTTCTGGTGATTTATCTTGATACGGATCTTCCGTATTAACCCAACCGCCATAAGTAATTCCATAAGTAGTCTTTGAATCATTCGGAGTAAACTCCGTATACATTATATGAGCACTGTTTGACATGAGCTTCCAAGACGCATTCTGCAAACCTGGATAATTATATTTGCCTTCACCTTCAGCATATTTGTTAAGCGCCTTACCATGTGGTGGCCCTACCATTAAAAATGCACTAAGACTTCGAACAGCAAATAAAGGACCCTCTCCAGACTTAGACTCTACAGAATCACCACGAAAACTAATATTTGGCATGGATAATCGGATATTCTTATCCCCTTCATGAAGCAATACAACTGTAGACTGAGAGGAATCAGCTAACTCCAATGCCTTAGCCAATCCAGGCCGCTCACGATACAACTTATCCATCCCAGATGTAGGATTTACAGGTTGTGATTTTATAAATTCACTATAATCATCTGCATTCTGCTCTGCTACTGCATTAATATGACGATAATTTTCATAGGCATTGGCAAGAATACTCGCGTCTGCCCCAGGCATAGGTGGCTGTCCGGCTGGAACTTCGATCTGTACAGCACTTACATTCATGGTAAAAGCAGTGGCTAGTGCCATCATAATTATACTTTTACGTAACATAAAACCCTCTCTTTTTCTTCGCTCACATTACAACAAAATAAGCACAACCTTATTAGCATAAGTATACTATGCAAATAAAGCTGTGCCTATTATTAATAATTTTATATTTTAGTATGTATAAGTTTTGTGTATATATTTAGTATTTATAAGGTTTATCTCAATTTGACGATATATATCTTTATCCCTATAATATAAATAGATAGTCAGACGAGTAGCTACGTCAGGCTCATCTCTAAACTAAATGAAACATGTAGAAATGGCCTTTTCGTTTTATACTAATCTCCAGATTAGTGGAAATGAAGGGCTATTTGTCTTTTGTAAGACAAATAAGCGCTATTAACGCCCCAAAGGCAATAATCACAGTTATCACCTGTAATAAGAGCATGATTATTTCATAATCACTCATAGGCTTATCCCTCCCTTCAAAAACGAAGAGAGGCCCAACCTCGTCTAACTATCCTAAGCCTATTATAAAACGAACTAATATACGATACAATAAGCATTGTATTATATAAATATATGAATAAATTAATCAAAGCTGAGCTAATTCTATGAATTAAAAGCTCGGCTTTTTTCATAGTCTCTCGCCTAAATATTCTTATAAACAACTTAAACTAGTGATTTTTATATAATACTGTCTAAAAGCTGATGACATATCATGCTAATAATTGCTAATAGCACTGGCCCTATAATAATACAAGCTAACATTATAATAGTGCCATATATCAACAAACATAACTTTATAAAAAACTCTATGCTATAAAAGATAAGCACCCCTACGTGGGATTGCTCTTTCAAAGAAACGAACCAATCTTTTACTCTATAATACACCTTAGGCGTATCAAATGCGGGGTATAGCTTTTTACACCACAAAATAAGCCACGGTAAAATCCAAATATTCCCAAAGGTAAATATCAATACCGGAAGATAATGCCCTAATGGGTATGCTTCTAATACATATCGATCATAGAGTAATTGATAGAAAACCCAAATAGAGGCTCCCCAAATAAGCAAAAGTATAAGCTTTAACAAGAGCCCAAAAACAAGTTTAATAATAATCTTGAGGCTATTTACAATTCTAGCCATTCTAGTACTATTCATAAACTATCACGGCTCATCATCATAGGCAATGCCATATACTTTTTTATACATCAAATTAGGCAATTTATATTTTTCGTCACCAAATTCAGCAGGTAGAATCATAGCTTTTAGGTTTTCTGCATACACACGTTGTTGGCGAATTTGTCCATTATTGTAATAGGTACCACCATCATTAACGGTTCCAGTGATACCTGAGTTTTCTTGTTTTGCACGCCAAATAGAGATATATGGTGTGTTAACACCTTGTTTTAAACTTTTATCATGATCATTAATCAAATGGCGCAAAGAATGATTCATTTGGTAATCATATTGTACTGAAAGTCCTTGAATCATATTAGCAGCAGGCATAGAAACATAGATGACCGCTTCGATACGATGATGACCATTCGGTGCCGTTACAGACTTAACAGATGAAAGGTCCAAATATTTTCCATCCCCTCGTCCAGAGTCAGCACTCGAATCGATGTGCTCAAATCGCTCTAAATTTAATAAGTCAGCCTGTGCTACGGCTTGACCTTTCATAGGCAATACGATGCAGGCTAATAACCATAGTGAAAGTAAATATATGCGTTTCATCAGCCACCTCACTGCACCACAATATCGTCAAAATGCTGCTGATACACGGACATAAACATAGCATCCGCTATATCATACATAATAGTGTTATTACGATTAAGTGGGAACTTACGCGTATCATTCACATAATGCATTGGCTTCGTCGCCCCATCAAAGGTATACTTCGCCACATCTACCTCTGTCATAGCTAAACCAGACTTACTTTCACTAGCCTCAATCAAAGCCATCATAGATGGACTCGGATTCATTATACGAGACGAATGAATAAAGGTCGCTAACGAATAGTTAGCATCATAATCCACGGTGAGCTGTCTCTCATCGATAGTAGATTGATAAGACGTATCCATCACTACATAGTAGGTCCCGCGCAAGGAATACTGTGGCGGTGCATAGCGAAGAGCTTCAATCGAATAGGTGTTTAAATAGATATACAAGCCACCACTCTCCATAGAACCATTCATCGATCGAGTATGAACCAACTTAAACTGTGGTGACGTCTTCAACTCTTGATAGGTGATTGCCTCTGTAGGCATGGTGAAAGCTAATAATACAAGGGCTAGCATCAAAATACGTTGAACCATAAAAACCTCTCTCAAACTAAATAGTCAAATACAGCTTATTTACTTAACAGCTTAACCCATTCCATATACCATGGAATAAAGATTGAACTATTTTCAAGCCGCTCCTTATATCTCCCTTCTTCTCGCCATTGTGGCTCTTTACGTAATCTTGCAGCATCATCAAAGCCTACGTATTCAATCATATCTCTTAGCTGTTTATGTGTATAAGACGTTTTACTTTCATCATAATTAATACGATAACTGTAATAGTATACAGAATCTTTCACAACATGACGAAGATAGGATTCACGATTGGGCTTATAGGCATCAACTAAAGAACCAGGAATTCCATTATTCCACACTACGGCGTACTGTGTAGGTGTTTCTAAATCATTATATTTATGTAAATAATATATTATTGGAACCTTAATCAGCGTGTTATCTGTCTCTTTGCTCATAATTGCGCTACGTATTACCCGTATTTTAACCCCTGTATCCTCATAAGTTCTCACCTCATGTCTCTCATTTTCTACGGCTTCACTGACTAACTTAGCCGTCTTAGGAATGCGATAGTGAAAGTTCCCCCAATGCTCAATCTGACTATAATTATCTAATCTAGATAAGGATTCTATGGATGGAATAATATAATTACTCATCACCACTTCAGGTGCTTGATCTTGATATGGATCTTCTGTATTAACCCATCCCCCATAAGTAACTCCATACGTTGTCTTTGTATCATTCGGAGTGAATTCCGTATACATTACGCGAGAATTGTTTGACATGAGCTTCCAAGAGGTATTCCTCAAGCCTGGATACGTATATTTTCCTTCACCTTCAGCATATTTACTAAGCTCTTTACCATGAGGTGGTCCTACTACTAAAAACGAACTGAGACTACGAACAGCAAATAATGGCCCTTTTCCAGGCTCAGTTTCTATCACATCACCACGGAAGCTAACATTTGGTACGGATAATCTGATATTTTTATCCCCTTCATGAATCAATACCACTGTAGACTGCGAATAATCTGCAAGCTCCAAAGCCTTAGAAAAACCAGGATGTTCCAGATTTAGCTTATCAAGCTTAGATGGCGGATTTTTAGGATTCGATTTTGCAAACTGACTATATGACTCTGCCTCTTGCTCCGCAACTTTATTAATATGCCGATAATTCTCATACGCATTAGCAGGAATACTCGCATCGGCCCCAGGCACAGGTGGCTGTCCTTTTGGCACTTCGATCTGCACAGCACTTACATTCATGGTGAAAGCAGCCGCTAATGCCATCATGATTATACTTTTACGTAACATAAAACCCTCTCTTCTTTTCTTCTCTCACATTACAACAAAATAAGCACAACCTTATTAGCATAAGTATACTATGCAAATAAGACTGTGCCTATTATTAATAATTTTATAATTTAGTATATATGAGTTACTTCTAATTGATATTTATAAGATTGATATTTATAAGGTTTATCTCCATTTGACGATATATATCTTTATCCCTATAATATAAGAAGATAGTCAGACGAGTAGTGACGTCAGGCTCATCTCTAAATCAGTAAAAAATTAGGAAATGGCCTTTCTGTTTACTTAGCTACCATGCGGTAACGGAGGGCTATTTGCTTTTTGTAAGGCAAATAAGGGCTACTAAGGCTCCAAAAGCAATGACAATAGCCAGTACTTGTAAGAGGAGCATGATTATTTCATAATCACTCATAGACTTATCCCTCCCTTCAAAAACGAAGAGAGGCCCAACCTCGTCTAACTATCCTAATTCTATTATAGAACGAACTAATATACGATACAATAAGGAACGAATAATAGAGATATACAGATAAATGCATAGAAAAAAGTCCGTTAATAACGGACTTTTTTAGTTCCTAAAAATATAATTCCTATTTATACAAACTTGCTATAACTAGCAAAATAATTACCATCTTTTTTCACTTTCATCGAAATGAGAGCCATATGCATAAAAATAAACATATTCCGCCACATAGTATCGATCTGAAGTAAATTTTACATCCACAAAATGATTATCATCTTTTGAAAGTGGTCCTTTAGTAACTAACTTACCATTATAGTCAAAAACCCCTGCACCTTGAACATTAATCTTAACTCCTGAATTACGGTGTTTACGAACATGAATCAATGCCAACCAATCTTCAGATAGAATATTAGGATATAAAGCCTTTATTTCACGCTGATAAGATAAAAAATTATAATTTTTATCATAAGCAAAAATTGCTCTTACACTAAATATTTGCCCATTCTTTTTAACTTCATAAAATTCAGATTCTACCTCTCGTTGTCTTGACTCATTAGTCTTAATATTTGCATAATTTTTGTTAACATATACAGATTTATCCTGATTACTATAAACCTTAGTATAATTATCTTTATTCTGCAAATCTACAAATGATATAGCGGATAAATTTAACGGAGCCAAAATTATAGCGAGAATTAATAGTAACACACGGAACATAGGACCTCCTCATTATAATAAAACCAAACTATAAGAACGTATTAATAACAATGAATAAAAATCGCTAATACTTTTAAACAAACCAAAAATGTTAATATTATACCTTTCTCCATCATTCACATAAACTCCTCTTTGTATTTTCTCCAGTTTTTATGGATAATTAAACTATACTTGATATATGCACCGCAAGTAGTAAGGGTGATTTAGTATGTGTCTCTAACTAGTTTGTAGTTTAGGAGGTGGCATATGGACTCTTTAACAATTATATGGGTCATTGTTTGTGCCTATTTATTACTGAATTTATTGGTCGGCGTGTATTGTCATATTCGTGTAAAAGATAGTACTGACTATCTTCTCGCAGGTCGTCGTATTGGGGTTCTTATGACGGCAGGCACGTTAGCAGCTACGGAGATCGGTGGCGGGAGCACCGTTGGTGTAGCCGCGAAAGCGTATGGTTCTTGGGGTTTATCTGCAGGTTGGTACGTAGTTTCTGCAGGGATTGGGGTTATTCTCGTTGCTTTTATCGCACCACTTTTACGACGTGCTATGGCAACAACAGTGCCAGAGATTATCGGTCGTCGCTTTGGTGGCTCTAGCCATTTAATTACGTCCATTCTGTCCATGCTAGCAACAATTACATTAGCCGGTGTGCAGATTACTGCAACAGCAACCATTATTAGCGTTCTTACAGGACTTTCAACAGAGCTAGCTATCCTCATCTGCGGCGCGGTACTCGTAATTTACACCATGTCCGGCGGCATGTGGAGCGTAACGATGACAGACGTTATCCATTTCTTCGTTCTCGTTGGTGGTTTTACCCTCGCTGTGCCGTTCGTATTGCACAATGTGGGCGGTTGGGAATCGGTAGTGACAAAATTACCACCTGAACAGCTCGGCTTCACTAAGGTTGGTTGGAAAACTATCATCGGCCTTATTATCATGTACTTCATGACCTTCTCCACAGGGCAAGAATCAGTTCAGCGGTACTTCGCCGCGAAAAACGAAAGAACGGCTGTTCTCGGTTCTATCATCTGCGGTCTGATCATGGCTCTATTCGCCTTTGTTCCCGCCGTATTAGGCCTCGTAGCACTAGCTGAATTTCCTGGGATCGAAGCCAACAATGCGGTGGCCACGGTTGCACTTAACCTCATGCCTCCAATCATGGCAGGCTTTGTTATGGCCGCTGTCGTATCGGCGACGCTTTCATCAGGTGCAGGCGACCTATTAGGCGCTGCTACTGTATTTACCAAGGATATTGTAGAACATCATTTTGGTAAAAGCCTCACTGATTCTCAGCTCACGAGATATAGCCGTCTATGTGTGCTATTCCTCGGCATTATCGCCATCGTTATCTCTCTCGTAAGCAAAGCCATCATTCCGATGCTCGTATTTGCTTTCACCATGAGATCCGCTGGCCCATTCGCCGCATTCCTACTAGGCCTCACATGGAAAAATGCAACAGCAGGCGCTGGCATTTGGTCCATCGTCCTCGGCTCTATCGCAGGCGTGTACTGGGAATTCGTGGGCAACCCATACGGCATTATGTCCATCATCTTCGGTTCCATCGTCAGCCTCATCGTCTTTGTAGCTGTCGTATGCATTGAAAGAACCATGGGTAAACCACCAGCTCCACCGGCTATACCTGATCATTTAAAAGAATAATGTAAAAGAATATTCTAAAAGAACACACAAAAGTGCACATAAAAGAGAAAACTCCTATCAGCTAAGCCAATAGGAGTTTTCCTTATTTTACAAGACCTCAACACATTACGTATTATACACATTCATCACAATTTGACGATATATCATAACCTTACTATAATATAAGTAGATAGTCAGACGAGTCGTAACGTCAGGCTCATCTCTGAAAACAAAGAATCTTGAGAAATGGCCTTTCAGTTATCGAATCTCTAAGATAACGAAGGGCTATTTGTCTTTTCCAAGACAAATAAGCGCTATTAATGCCCCAAAGGCAAATACACAACTCCTATCGGTCAAACCAATAGGAGTTTTTCTTATTTTACAACGATATCATCGAATTGCGCTCCATATACACGTTCATACAGACGGTTTGCCAAGAGGTATCCTGCAAAACCAAAGTCTACAGGGGCCGTTGCCATTCGTCTGTCTCTTGCTTCGCTTTGTGTATCATACCGGTTCCCATCTATATGATATTCTTTGAAATCAACAACACTAGATGTGATACCTGAGTTCTTTTGTTTAAGCAGCCATAGGTCTTTATAGGATCCTAATTGATGGGACTCTAGCTTCTTGATAAGACTAGCAAAGGACTGCTTTGTATCAAAGGTATACAGAACCTGCTTTTCCTGAATCACATCACCAGCAGGCATGAGTACATACTGTGTGAGGGCAATTTGCTTGGTTCCATTCGGCCCGTTAGAGGTCTTGATGGAGTCCTTATCTATATAGGTGCCATCACCGTTTCCACTTTCACCAAAGCCATGAAGCATTTCAAAGCGGCTCGTATTTTGTAATTCCTGCATGGACATGCTGTGCGCGGGCACCACACAAGACAGTGTCAATGCCATTGCTATATATAATACTTTCATCATGAGCCTCATTTCACCACCACATCTTCAAAATGCATACGGTACGCTTCATAGAATAACGTATCTGCTATATCATAACGAGTCGTATTCGGTGCCGTGCGCAAAATAGAGCGAGTCGAGGCTTTCACCTGAATCGGCAGCGACTGTCCATCAAAGGAGAATTTACCCAATGGTTCCTCAGTGCCCGTCATACCTGTTTTCGTTTTTGCCTCATCAATAACCGTCGTCAACGAAGTTCCCGCCTGTTTCGCACGGTATACCTGACTTGCTAAGGATTGACGCGTATCATAGGACACAGTCCAGGCATCACTAAAAATGACATGTTTCCGCGGCGACTGATACGCATTGTACACAGTAGCCTTGATCTTATACATAGGCGGCGCGTACTCTAGCACCTCAATAGAGCTCGTATCTAAATACCATGTAGTATGCTCATTAGCATTGGGAACATCAGGCGTTACCTCAGCAACCACCTTAAACTGCGGTGATGACTTGAGCTCCTGTATTGAAATCGCTTGGCTAGGCATGGTAAAAGCTAGCGTCAGTGCCATCATCACTAAGAATCGTTTTAACATACATCTCTCCTAGAACCTCATAAACTATTATGTAAACTATATTTATTATACCGTAAAGACCGCACCCCAAGGTACGGTCTGTTTCTTATTTCTTTAGCTTCTTTTCTATCTTGCTTCTTAACTGGTTAGCGTTTTTAAAGTCTAAATATTCCATCGTATTGCGTAACTTTAGATGATTGTATTTAGTTTTACCATCTTTATACGACAATACCATAACATAGGAGTATTCATCATCTTGTATCAAATGGAGTATACGTGATAGCTTACCAGGGTTGTATTGATCCATGATATAGGTAGGAATACCATTATTCAACACCATCGCAGATTGGATTGGTACATTTTGTAACAATAATTTAGAGGATCTATAGATAAGATCTTTAAAAACACGTTTAGGATATGCAACCATTGGATGATCTTTTCTCTGTATAGGACCTCTTGTTACAACCAACCGCATGTCTGGTCCCTCATATATACGACCTTCTGTATGTGGACCCTCTTTCATTTCTGATTGTAACTGCATCCCCTTAGGCAAACGATAGGTTACATTTCCCCATGTAACAGCATCACTTGTACGATCTACATCATCTATTGGCTGTAGCGATGGAATTACAAAATTAGCCATTGTGCTCTCTACCTTAGTAGTAATTGGGTGATTTATATGACCAAGCACTGCCACATAATTGTGGTTTGGTTGTTTATCAAACGTAACAGCAGCCATCATTAAAGGTGTATTCTCACCAAGATATTTGTCTGTTATACTCCAATTTCCTTTAGTAATACCAGGATAATTAAAGGCACCCTTTTGTTTAGCCGATTTATAAACTGCATCATCTACAAAGCTTTCACTAGAACTAACAAGCCCAGCAATAACACTGCTTTCAATAGCAAAAGAAGATACCTCATTTTTCTGATGATCATCTTTATAAAAACTTCCAGTTACAACAATAGGCACTGTCATTTTAGCCCGATGGTCACCTTCGTGCAGCAAGATAACCGTAGATTCATGAGAAGATATATCCATAGACTTATCATGTGCTTTCTTCCATCGTTCTGCCTGTTCTACACTTCTTTTATTCTCTTCTACCTGCTTATCTAACATTTCATATATGTGCTTGCGCGCTAAAATGATTGCACTCGCATTAGCATTAAGAGCTTCCCCGAAACGATAGTTCTGATATGCAGCATCTGGAATACTAGCGTCGGCCCCTGGTACAGGCGGCTGTCCTTCAGGAACAGTATATTGCGCTGCATCAATAGGCATGGTGAAAGCTACTGCCACAGCTAAGCTCAACAAAGTACTTTTTAGTTTCATATACACCTCTCAAACAATAATAGGCACGTTCTCTCATTAGTATAAGTATACTATATCCTCGAGAACGTGCCTATGTATGGTCCAAGCGTAAAGCTTAGCTATTATATAACTTATGTGACTATTATAAATACTACAATTACTGTAATTTTTTCAACGCTGCTTTAATTTCGTTAACTTCAGCTCGTAGTTCTTCGTTGTCTGCGCGCAGTGATGCATTGTCCGCTTGTAGGTCTTTGATTTGTTTTGCCATTTCAAAGCGGCTTGTTTTAAGTGTTGGGTCTTGTTCGCCTACCTTAAAAGAAGCACCGATGTTAAACATGCTTTCACCACCAAGGGTAACACCAGCATGAACCATAGAGTTTTCGTTCGGCTGATAGGACGCACCGATAGCACCAGCCGTCGAGTGTTTATAATGACCCAAGCTAGTGGCAAAGGACCATTTATCGTTTGGATTGTAGTCGAGATAATGGAGGCCCGCTAACGCCGCAGAGGCAGCACCCACCTTGGAGACTTGACGATTTGTATAGGACTTGGCATTGTTGAGCACCTTGTCCCCAATATTCACGGTATTATTTTCAAGCGTGGAAATGCGATTCGTATTGTTATCGACCTGCGTTTTCACCTCGTACAACTGACTGCCGTTAATAACCTCTGTAGAGGTTTTAGAAACCTCGCCCTTAGACACATTTACGATTTTATTATTCCCATTATCTAGGCCTTTGTTAGTGAGAGACACCATTTTCTCATTATCATGGTCCCCATCGGTAGTCGTGATGGTCACCCCATTATATCCATAATTCGTATTGTATTCAGTGCTGTTCTCATTATCATAGTGCACAATCTTTGTGCCATCTGTGCTAAGCTCAGACTTATCACCACTTTGAATATTGGTCATGGTAAAAGTTTTAGGCTCCATCTGTGCCATATATTTATTATCTTTTCGATCGAGGATAGCCAAGCCATAGTCCTTCACCCAGACAAGCTCATGCGTGCCATTATACATATCAAAGTGACCAGCTCCAATATGAGCATGACGATCATCAGGATGGCCCGCATTTGCTTCTACCGTATCACTAATAGATATACCATCAGATTCAATGCGAGTACCATGGTTAATATCCCCACCAGTACCTATAAACGTGCCCTGATATGTAGGATAATTCGTCGAAGAAATCTCATAATTCGTAGAACCATCTGCATTCGTACTCGTATGGACCAACAAATTTTTACTATTTGTAGAAACCGTAGAATCCGCATGAACCGTTACACCATTCATACTCAACACAGACACAACACCGGCTAGCAATAACAACTTTGTATTCATTACAAATCCCTTCTTCCTGTGTTTACAGCTGCTTCTTGCAATGTTTTCAACGCTGCTTTAATTTCATCTACTTCAGTCCGTAATGATGCATTGTCAGATTGTAAATCTTTAATTTGTTTAGCCATTTCAAAGCGACTCATTTTAAGTGTTGGATCTTGATAGCCTACTTTCACATTGGCCCCTAAGCTCACCATATTACGATTATCCCCAAGGGTGGTAGCAATGTTGAACATCGTGTGTTCATTAGGTTGGTAAAAGGCGCCTAGCGCGGTTGCCTGCGCATTTTTATAATTACCAAAACCAACACCAAAGCTCCACTTGTCGTTTGGATTATAGTCTAGTGGATGTAGTCCTGCTAGTGCCGCCGCTCCAGCCCCTACTTTGGCAACTTGTCCATCCGTATATGATCTAGCTTGATTAATAACATTAGAATCAATATTAGTAATCTTCCGTTCCACATCTTTCAACTGTGCCACATTCACCGCATCCGTATCATCAACGCCTTTAGCCACATTATGGATTTGCTGGTTCCCTGCGGTAATGTACTCAGAGGAAAACTCGATTCGCTTGCCATCCTTTGTTTCACTAAAAAAGCCACTCGGACCAAAGGTACTCGTATTACCATTAATACTATTTTTGAAAATCAAAAACGTACTGTCTAAAGAAGACGTACTATGCTCAGCATTAAACTGAACACTCTGTGCAGTCAAAGAGGAGCCTAATTTAGCTCGACGATTATCAAATCGTACTTCGTTACTATTAATTTCAGATGTATTTGCATCCGCTGCAGGCACACTATAAGGGTACTCATGTTCAGCAAACTGGGCGGAATTTAAGTTCTCCAAATCTGAATTCAAAGACACATAATAATTATCTTTTAACGTGTTGAACTCTCGATATTTGTCTACCGTAATATTAAAACTGCTATTAACCGTAGGAATCTTAGAGGTTACATAATTATCGGCCATCTTAAGCTTGTACTTAGTCGATCCATCTGGGTTCTTACCTTCCGTCACAATAATATCATAGGTATAATCTTCCGCAGCAACCGTCGAATGACGCATCGCCTCTTTGGCTACGCTATACAATTGAGCCCCATTTACAGCATCCATAGAGGTTTCAGTCATAGCACCTGGCTCTACGCCTTTCACCTGTCTGCCACCAAAAGAAACCAAGCTATAGGAATCTCGTTTAGCATCAGAATGTAAGAACTTAAATATATTATTAGGATCCACTGCAGCAGGTCTACCAATGGCACGTACATTATTACCAATCGCAATATTACCAGTATCTGCCTCTGAATTAGAACCGATGACGATACCATTACTTTTAGCAGTCGAAGTATTGCCAATAATTGTAATCGGCTGAAGTGCATATTCGGATATAGCGCTATTATAGCGGCCAATAACAATGGAAGAATCACCTTCTACTACATTATGATCGCCTGCTACAAAGTTACCCGTACCACTCGAATGTCTATTTCTCGGACCTGTAGCTGTATTATTCGTTCCTATAATAACCTGATTGTCATCCCCCGTATTATCACGACCAACAGCAATAGTGCCAAGTTTAGCGGTATTATTAGAACCTACGGCAATCCCCCAAATATCCGTAGTATTCATATTACCTACCGCTACATTAGCGGATGTATTAGCCACAACGGTATTATCTGTCCCTAAATCTACATTATTATACATATCCGCCATCACTGTTGGCATACTAATTGTCCCTAACACACTACCTATTAATAAAGCTTTATACACCTTCATAAAACTCTCTCACCCCTTATATACAATTCACACTTGTATTTATAAATCTGCTGAAAATCATCTATATTAATTCATATTCATTATAAATAGTGAAAGCCGGCCAGTCAACGAAAACTTCATTTTAAATTCATTTTATAATTAAAAAGACTCTACCTCAAAAGAAGGTAGAGCCTTTAGTAATTTACATATTTTATTAGTAATAACTTGTTTGTAATTCCACTAGCAAGTTAATCGATATATACCAACAAAATCCTGTATAGGATTAGTGAATAAGCAAAATCGCAATTGTGCTTGTAATAAATGTAACGATTACAGGTACGCTTGTACGTTTTACAAGGTCGAAGCTGGAGATATTTGCGATACCTGCTACGGCGATCATAACAGCACTGATTGGGCTAAGCAGACGGCCTACGCTGGCTGCGTTTTGCATACCTAGAAGGATTGTTGTAGCATTGCCACCTAAATCAGCTGCAAAGTTAGGAACGAGAGGCGCGAATGCGAACATAGAGGCAACGCCAGAGCCCATTACAATACTTAAACCTGTAATGATTGTAGATACGATAACACCTACTACGTCAGCGGAGATGGCAAGGCTTTGAATAGCGGCAACAAATTCTTTTACGATTCCCAAGGAAGTCAAACCGAAGGCGAATGTTTCACCAGCAACGATCAATGTTACAGTGTTTGCAAATTGGTCGCCCATGCCTTTGAAGAAGGTTTGGATGCTAGCCGCCATTTTGCGGAAGTCACGATGACGGATAAGTTCACAACCCATAGCGATAAACAAGCTAAGGAACATCGCAAGGTTTACGTTCATTTTAACACCTTGAATACCATAATCGCTGAAACCAAGGATAAAGATTAATGGTAATAATGGCAAGAAGATATACGGTAATGGACCTACTTCAAGATCATCAGATTTATGAGCTTCAACATATTCTGCAGGAACATGACCAGATTTTTTATCCAAGTATTTTTGCCATACGAAATGAGCAATAGCCGCCATCAAACCACAGATAATATATACTTTCAACTGATACCCAACAAAGTATTCATGAACAGGCATGTTTACAGTTTTAGATACGAGTAATGTAGTAGCAGATGCAGGACCGATGTCGAGCAAATGACCTGTAGCAACAGCTGCTGCAGCACCTACAGGGCTAACGCCTAAGCGCACAAGGATTGGGAAGATTGTCACCATCATGAGCATCGCAAGGCCAGACGCACTTGGGATTACTAGGGACATGAACATATTTAGAATAAATGTAAGCGCCATTACTAGGTACGCAGATTTCATTTTACCAAGCGGTTTGATAGCCGTTACAACGAGGCGAGAGCTGGCACCGATGTGGTCCATGTACTTCGCAAAACCAGTACAAGTCATGATCATGAGACCAAGGTTTGCCGCATCTTTAGCAGTTGTAATATTAATGAATTCAAAAGCATCAAAGAAAAGAACCCCTGTGGCCTTCTTCGCTTCTACGAAAGATGTCGTATAGCCTAACAAATAAGCTGCGAACATCATAATAAGACCGCCTAACAACAATACGGTTTGCGCTTTAAACTTCTTAATAACCAGCGTCCCCGTTATGGCAATAACCAATAAACAAACTAACAAATTCATACATGTTCCCTCCATTCACAACACAATACTTAGAAGTTTTCCTTTGCCTGTTTGAAATCTTCTTTTATTTTTTCTAACAAACCTGGTGTTTCAAGGATTTCCTCAACAGATAAGGCAATGCCCTTCGCGCCATACATGATAGCGTCCTCAGCGAGCTGGCTTTTACCATTGTCTAACCATTCTTGAGAATGGCTAGTCACGCCCTTGCCTACGAATTTCACGCGCAAGCAGGCGCCTGGTACGCGGAACGTAACGCTAGAGAAATCGGTGGACCCCGTCACTTTGCGAGGCTCGGAAATCTCTGGGGCCCCTACCTTTTCTGCATTTTTTAAAAGTATATCGTTCAAGGTTTGTACATTGACTTTGTTGTCGTACGCCTTAACCTCCTCCCATTCCATGGTAGCACCAACCTGTAAAGCTGCACCTTGAGCTACATTTTTCACGCGCTCCACAATCTCATCTAGACGAATGCGACTAGAGGAACGAATATACCATTGAGTACACGCATAATCTGGAACAATATTCGCCGCCTTACCGCCATCAGTAATGATACCATGCATACGAACCTCAGTTGGTACATGCTCACGCAAGTACTCCATGCCATTGAAGAACAATAACACTGCATCTAAGGCGCTGATTCCCTTCTCCGGAGCAATCGCCGCATGAGCAGACTTGCCGTGGAACTTGATATTCACAAGATTTAGCGCCAAGGACTTGCCGTCTACAGTCGTCGTATCGCTGCCGTGCATCATGAAAGCAAGATCTAAATCGTCAAACACGCCTTCACGAGCCATAACAAGCTTGCCGCTAGCCGTTTCCTCTGCAGGTGTACCATACACGACCAATGTACAAGGTGCGTGTAACGTGCGTTTTAAGGCAATCGCCGCCGTACAGATGGATGGACCTTGTAGATTATGACCACATGCATGGCCCAAGCCTTCAAGAGCATCGTACTCGCAAAGCAGACCGATCTTAGGCCCGCCGCCGTTTACGTGATACACCGCTCTAAATGCAGTCTTAAGACCACTCACCTCGCGGTCTACGGTGAAACCTTCCTTCTCCAACAAATTCGTCAACAACTCATGGGCTTGGAACTCTTCGTTCCCGAGCTCAGGATGATCGAAAATAAAATCATTCAACTCCTTCATGGGCTGTCTTAATGCTTCAATCTCTTGTAAAAGCTGACTCATTTCTACCTCCAACATACACACTATAAAAACCTAAAATTATATATTTGTTCCATATAATGGAACACTATTCCATAGAATGGGTAAAAAAATAAAATTACAAGGTCGCCCCCATTTGTTTGGAAATGGTGTGACCTAATGCCATTATGACAGATAGATACTCTTTGACGCGTTCTTCCGTATAGTCCCCTATAGGACCTGAGATGGTCATCACCGCCTCTAGCTTATTGCCAAAGGAGAAGATAGGCACTGCGATGGATGCCGCATCAGGTACTCGATTGCCTCGAGTCACCACATACCCATTATGACGAATTTGGGCGCTTTCACTAGCACTCATATCAGTATCATTGAAATCCCCTAGATAGGCCCCAAAAATCTTGCCCGCCGCCCCTTTAAAGATAGGGTACACCGTGCCAATCTTAATGTCATGACGCAATGGCTTATCCGCCGCAACGCGCTCGATACAGATACGATAATCGCCTTGTGCCAAGAACAAATTCACGGACTGCTGCAACTGATCGCGGATAGCCACCATATACGGCTGCGCAATGGCACGCACATCCAAAGACGTAAGAAAGGACTTTGCCATGGGCAAAACGCCCCAAGACAACTGATACTTCTTGGCCCCATTGAACTCAACCCAATGATGGACCTCAAAGGTTTTGAGCAACCGATGAACCGTCGTTTTCGGCAACGCCGTCGCATTCGCCAACTCCGTTACACCAAGCGGTCCTGCCTCTAACAACTTGAGTATCTCAATACCACGCTCTATTGATTGAACCATATTCATATCCAAAGAAACGCACTAGCACAATGTGGGCTAATACATTTCACTATTCTATTTAAACTAATAACAATATACCTAATGTGTTTAATTACACATAATACCTCTGAACGGCACGCTGTGCATTTAACTCATTACAAATATAACAATAACACATTCATGAAAATTTTAAAAATAACTAAGATGCATAGGTTACACTAATGCTCCAATACATATCTACGATATGTATTGGAGCTACCTTTAAGCAAAAATAGAAAGTACGAAACAGCTTCGGCCTCATCTTTAAAATAACGTTGTTCGTATATTTCATTACGTTCTGTCCAATATACGGAAACCCCCGTTGAAACTCTTTTAAGAATAATTGTTCCAGGCGTAATAACAGTTTCATCACTATCAATGTTATATGAACTTTTAGGTATACCAATTTTGTACAGAAACGTTTTGAACTCTTCAATATTCATAATGTTCTGCCCCTAAGTCTCTCTTTTTTGATTAAAAGAGAATAGAATCTTCAACAAACCTAACACTCAAATATTTACTTTAGTTGCCCCAGAATCATTGCCCCGCCCATTCGAGTAAACATATTCGGACGATTATAGTTAAATTCTTCATCTATATGTATCTGAAGGCCTCCTCTATTCATCCCAGTAAATACTGATTCGTAAGAATTTCTAGAAAATACGCCATAGCTTTGCTGTATGCTCATATCTCGCCGCAATGTATAGAGGTTTCCTTCGGGTGTCACATATAATAGTAATTTATTATCACCATCATCAACCAACAACTGCAGTACATCAAGTACTAATTTCAACCTACAATGACGAACATAAAGGATGTAATATATTAAATTTTCACCAGTTTCAAAAGAATGATTCACTTTGTCATAAGGCACGTCAAGAAAAGAGAGATACTGCTGCATCGTACGGCCCTCTACCTGATAATTAAGAGCCGGAATAAAGAGAATATGGTCTGCTCCTAAATGACTAGATAGTTGTCCAAGATCATCTAAATTACTACGGTCACAATGAGGCGTACGAACTAGGCGGTAATCTTCTTCAATAGAGGTGCATTGATAAGTGTATCCCTTGCACTTCAAATCATCCACAACCATTTGACCATATAGTTCAATATAATCTGCTTGCCACGGACCAAGTTTACGATGTCCTACAATCCTAGAATCCTCATAATTCCAAACCTTAGTTTCCCCCTTTAAAGAAATAAATAACACATGATGAGCTCCATACTTCTGTACATACCAAGCCGCTACCTCTTGCAAGTCCTCTAAGCTATCAGGACACCAACAGATGAGCTCCATACCAAAAGCTTCATCTCCAACAAATCCATGAATATGATGACGACACCAATTACGACCTGTCGTATAAGAATAAGGTAACCCTACCACCGCTTTGTTGTTAATATCTGAACGACATATTATTTGACAGTTAAGAGATAAATGACTAGCTCTCGCATCCACATCAATGTCTTGCCCTATGGACTGACTAGGCACAACTATCATGATTCGCTTGCCTATATACGACTGAACAATACTATTAAGCTGAGATCTACCTAAAACGTCCATACATGCCACCTCATACAATAACAAATTAGGATAAACGATAACTCTACATCTATACTATAACAGTAATAACGAGTAGAATTTTTCGCATCAATAAAGGAACCAAATGGATCCGTTCATGGTTATCTCCAAAAACATTAAGCTCCAATATCTATAACACTATTAATATATAGAATATATCTCACTCTCAATATTCCCTTACACATATAGCATACATATTGAATATTAATTCTAAGTATGCTTTAATGAAATTAAATACTATTCGTTTATGACAACTTAATATGAACTCTCTATTTGAGATATTTGCTATATTTGTGCTACAAGATAGGTCTTTACTGCCATATTTATATAAATACAAAATACATCATGGTGGTTTTCATTACGTATAGGAGTGTAGATCTATGAGTAAGGAGAAATTAGAGTTTGTAGAACAGGTTAATACAAACACAGATAATGAGTACTCTAGAGAACCTGTGCCATTAACGGCAAGAAAATCTTGTTTTTCTCTCACAATCGTTTGGACTGGATTTGTTTTTCTTGTAACTAGTATGATGGCTGGCGGTGGATTAGCTGCGGGACTTACCTTCAATGAATTATTGTTAGCCATGATTCTAGGGAATATTTTCTTATGTATCATTGCAGGACTAGTGAGCGTAATTGCTTATAAAACAGGCCTTACCTTCGCCCTTTTGACTCGATACAGCTTTGGTCAGGAAGGATCTAGAATTGCATCTCTCTTCGTTCCTATCGTTAACCTAGGTTGGTACACTATTCAAGCGGCCTTATATGGACATTTTATAGCTCAAGTATTCAACCTTTCCTACACAGGTGAAGTCATTGCTATGATGCTCAGTGCTGTTATCATGGGTATCTTTGCGATTCTAGGTATTAAATCACTTGCCGTATTTGGCTATATCGCAATTCCAGCTATCGTATTCCTTTCACTAGGTACGGCTACTCGTTCTGTTCTAACTATCGGTGGATGGCAAGAACTGTTTAACCATATACCATTACAACCTATTGATTTACTTTCAGGTATCACTATTGTTATTGGTACATGGATTCTATCCACTGCTACATGTATCGCCGATATTATGCGCTATGGTAAAAGTAAAAAAGATGTTATTACTGCTAGCACAATTGGCTTATTGGGTGGTAATACATTAATGATTAGCTGTGGAGCTATTGCAGGCATAGCTATGCATGATGGCGACTTAATTACAGTATTATTAAGCTTTGGTCTTGTATTCCCAAGCTTATTATTGTTGACAACTAATATCTTTACAACAAATGGTGCAAACCTGTATTCCACATCACTAAACCTAGCAAACTCATTCAAATTAAATAGAAATATTATGCTAGCCGTACTAATTGCCATCTCTGCATTAGCAACAATTACTCAACCGTACAAAATTGAATCCCTCTTTGTATTTTTAAGTACACTAGGTATTATTGTTCCACCACTATGTGGTATTATTTTAGCCGATTTCTATCTAGTTCATCGTGGAAAATATATTGATTATAATAAGGCTACTTTCAAAAAATGGAATCTAGTCCCTTGGATCACTTGGGCCATCGCATTAGTTGGTGTAAAATTCATGCCATTTGGTCTCGCTTCACTAAACGGGATTATAATCGGCGCCCTACTATACACACTTATCACGTATATTGTGAAACCTAATGTCGTTAGTGAAAGCAACGGGTGATCATCATGGCAATCTATAAACTATCTGCTATACTAGGAACCATCATTATGGGAATTGGAGCCTTTATTACCTGCCTAGCCACAAGTGACAGCACTATTACCCTTGGTAACGGCATGCTCGTGGTGAGTATTATCATGATGGGATTTGGTTACTCTAAATGGCAACCTTGATCTAATAAACATATAAAACATAAAAGGAGACTGTTTTAAAACAGTCTCCTCTTTTTGTGCCTCTATCCTTACTCTATTATCTACTTTTTTATAATATTTGATCTCTACCGCAAAGTGTGATCTAATATTTATAAAGAATGTATTAATGTATACGGGAGGTAGTAATATGGGGATTATTAACTCAAATCTAACAAAACTAGGTTCCTTCTTAGGGAATGAAAAATTGTTTATTCCAGAATATCAGCGGGGTTATTCTTGGGAAGAGACTCAACTAGATGATTTCTGGATAGATCTACTGCAAATTTACGAAGAAAATACTCATGACGAACATTTTCTTGGCCAAGTTGTTATTCATAAAAATAAGGAAGATGGTAAACGCTATATTATTGATGGCCAGCAACGTATCTCAACAACAATTATCTTCCTAGATATCTTGCGAACAAAATTTAAAGAACTTGCCGATTCAACAAACAATAATGATGCAAATGACGACTCCGAGGATATTAATGCAAAATATATTGGCCGCATATCTGAAAGCAAGCGAGAACAGTATTTATCTATGGGTGGTGTTGATAAAGAGTTCTTCTTTGAATATATACAAAAACGTGGAGCCATTGATTATACTGACAAAAAATTTGATAAAAAGAAACTTAAACCATCTAACTATAATATCTTCTATGCAAGTAAATTCTTTAATGGAAAGGTAAATGAATTTCTTGAAAAGAATGCGTCTAATCAATACAAAGCACTAAATAAACTATACCAAACCTTAATTAATCAGTTTATCCTTATGACTGTTGAAACTGATGATATCAATGAAGCGTATATAATCTTTGAATCACTCAATGCTCGTGGTAAAGCACTAGAAACCGCTGACTTATTAAAAAATCATATTCTTCGCATGGCACAAAATGACTTACCTAGTGCTACTGAAACTTGGAATACTATTATTGATAATCTTGATAATATAGATCCAACAAAATTTATTCGCTACTATTGGAACAGTACAAAGCGCTTTGCCCGAGAAAAAGATTTATTTAAAGCAATACGTACAGATATAACATCACAATCTGATGTTAATACATTATTAGCAAATCTACGCTCTTTATCTAAGGTGTGTGCAGCCATACTACATCCTGACGATAACAAGGACTTTGATTTAACTGAACTAAACGAACGTCTTATTGAGATGCAAAAACTAGATGCATCATCATATATTCCTATCATCTTTGCTCTAAGACTACAGAACTACTCTGAAGAAGATATAAATGAGGTTTTAAAAGCAATAGAAACACTAGTAGTTCGTAACTTTGTTGTTTCAGGGCTTGTTGCCAATAAGTATGAGCTTGTATTTGCACAAATCGCTAGAAGTATTAGCGATAAAACTTGGCCACCTAATAGTGATAGTGCATCCAGTAAAAAGCCAACCAAAGATGATATCCTAAAAAAACTATATTCTCTTATGGTATCAGATGAGGAATTCATCAATAACTTCAGAATTTTCAACTCTAAGAAGAATGCAGTTATCCGCTATTTGCTTCGTAAAATTAATAACTTTGACATTAATGAAACAAAAATTGTGGATGACTCGAATCGTGTTCATGTTGAACATATTCTACCTAAAAAGATTAATGATGAATGGATCAACTTCAACGATGAAGACCATGAAACATACCTATGGCGTTTAGGTAACCTAACCCTATTAGGCCAAGAATATAACAATAGAGCTAAAAACAAAGGATTTGACAAAAAGAAAGAAATCTATAAGAAATCAGAAATTAAAATGACTCGTGACCTTGTTTCAATTGATGACTGGACTACATTTACAATCGTAAAACGACAAGAGGATTTTGCTGAAATAGCACTAAAAATTTGGCCACGAAATTAACTTTTAGCACTAAAAACTCATAATTAATATAAAAATAGGATGGTAATACATAATTATAGTAGTATTACCATCCTATTTTATTACTACATAAGATTCATAAAAAAATACTAAATCATTCCTTTATCTCGCCCTTATTATTTTTTTTATCATTTAGCATCTCACATAAGTTAACTACGCCTATACTATTATCATTTATAACTTCTTCTAAATAATCATCAAGTAATGGCTGATTATTATATAAGGAATTTTTTATATCTCCATCTTTACTATAACCAATAAATTCATCATTGTTATTAAGAGTAATAAGTTTATCTACAACCTCTTTAATGTCATTAACCTGTTCTATATATATTTCTAAATCATATTTAGAGCTATTCCTTTCCAAAATATCAATATGATTTATACATGCTGTTTTAATTTTCATATAAACTTTACTATAGCTATCAATGCTATATATTTCAGGATTAAAAATATTATCTATAGAGAAATCATCACTATTAATAGATATATATTTCAAGTCAATAAGAAAGTCAATTATTCTATTTTGAAATATATGAAAAGTTGTATTTCCATAATAGCCTTGATTAATATCTAAATCCTGTAGTAAATGCAACATAGTGAAAAAAGACTCTTTTAAATCATAACTTAAAACCGAACGCAAAAATATATTAAGATTCCTAAATAATGACTCTGAAAAAGCTAAAATACAATATTCCTCCCGATATAATTTAATATACAAGCGTATTATTTTCTCAAAGTATTGATTAATAGAAGTTTTATCCCAATTCCAAGCTGCATAATAAAATACATCAAAAATATGTTTCCAAATTTCAGAGAAAACATTTTCATCTTTAGCCATACCATTTTTATAAATCTTATTTATAAAACTATTGTAAGCAGCTATAATCTCATCACTACTATTATCAAAATATAAAACCTCTTGCACAAATTTATTCACAAATAAATTTGAACTCTCCTCAGCATTATTACCTACCGCTATGCAAAAATAAAAATAATGCTCTAACTTCATTAAACTATGTTTCTGATCTTTCTCCAATTCAGAGGATAATCTATTATAACTACATTGAAATGTAGACTCTCTATTAGACTGAAATACGGCCTTTAATCTATTATCATATAAATATAATTCAAGTATACAAAACGCTAATAACTTTTCAAAATTTATAGGATTTATATTAGGAGAAAAAATCTGTCGAAGCTTATTACCATTTTCACTATCTACTTGATAATCTTTATATAAATAAATAACATCTAATATAGATATTATTTTATTATCAATTTTAATAGTAAAATTTCCTTGTATATCAGTATTAGTAGATATAGTTTGATAAAAGTTTTGCAAAAAACATTTAACAAAACAATATTTAACCAAAACCTCATCAAATTGTTTATTTTTATCTATAATTTCAATATGTTGCTTTATATAAAAAGCTAATAATCTAATAAAGGATTCTACATTTCTAATGTTATAAGTTAGTAGTAAATATTGATCCCGTTCATATGGGTTGATAAGATTAAACAAATTCTTATCCCATCGAACTGTTGTCCTAACAATATCTGATATTAACTCGCGATATTGCAATACACTATTATATTCTTCAAAATTACTTTTTAAAATATAATCAAATAACTTCATAAATTTTATTTGTGTCAAAGAGATACTATTTGGGATATACTTTTGTAAATAATAATTATCAAATCCTTTTTTATTTAATTCCTTTGTACTATATTGATATATAACCTTTAATTTTCCTATCAAATCTCCAGTGAGTCTTTCAGATATATAAAAAATATTGCGTAATACATCTTTATCATCAATTCTATCTAAATCTTCAAATATTATAATAATAGGCTTATTTAACTTTCGAATAGAGGTCTTGAAATTCTCTAGTTCTGATGAGTACGTTGACTCATTACCTAAGAAATTAGTTAATAATTGACCGTATTTAAATTTATTAATATAAGATATAAAATTCCGGCTTCTTTTGCTAAATACATATTGCTTTTCTAGCTCTGATGTAATTTGCATAACCAAATATTCAAGTACATCATCTATATTTAAAGCAATAACATCAATACGTATAAAAGCAAAAGAGTCTTTTTCACGATACATAAAGTGATCAAGAATTAGACTTTTACCCATTCCCCAAAACGACTCTATCCCAAGTATATTAACTGATTCTTTTTTTATAGTTGTAATAATTAAATTCAAATCTAACTCACGCTCTGGATAAAGTGTTTTATTAGGCTTTTGAATTTCAATATTATGAGAAATTTTTGTACAAGTACTTATAAAAATAGCAAAATACAAAGTCAATGTAATTATTAATAATCTTTCCTCGGTAGAAAATCCATTATATAAATATTTATATAAAATATAACTACTAATATAAGAGAACCATAGTGAAACTAAAACTAAACCCAATAGCTTACTCTTATAACAATATGCAACAATTATCCCTAGAATAACAATAACAAACATAATGTATGGATATATATTCAAAACAGGAATAACCAATAAAAATAATACTAATAATAAAAGAGAATATATAAATATATATTGAATACAATATTTAAACTTGTGAATAAGGTTATAAAAACTATCTACTATTGACATAAACATTTCGCCCTTTATAAACAATTAAATCATTAGTACTTTATATGCTCTTATTATAATTTCTATATTAGTAATAAAAATCCCTTTTATATCATTGCTTTATAAGCAAAGGCACTGTTTCTTTTATCAACATGCCATAATCCAATGGTAAAACTAGTTGGCGAGGCATTACTAGTTTGGTATAATTAGGTTCATTGGTATGTTTTTTGTTCATAATTTAATTATACCAATGAAGAGGGCCCTTCGGGGTCCTTTTTTCTTAGAAATAAAGAAAACAAGCTATTAGTTGATCATATAAAATCAACTAATAGCTTGTTTAGTTTAAGGGGCTGTTTTGTTACAGCCCCTTTTATCGAATTATGATTTTTTTACTAAGTCTCTGAAAATTAAAAGCATTATTTTTGTTAAATTTAATGTATAATATATGCTTAAAGAAAGTGAGGTAAATAAACAAGCAATAATTATGGAACTTATCGGTATTGTAATATTATTAATATATATGTGCTTAACATTATCAAATAAGTACATGTATATGGATATTATGATAGACAGAATTCCTGTATAAATTATACTTTTAAAGCGAAATATTAACTCATCAATCTTACCTCTTTTATTCAGCCGCTGCATAACATTCGTTCCAGCTATACCTATAAATAAACTTACTGTAGCAGTTATAAATCCTACAATAATAGAAGCAACCGTCAGAATTGATGATAAGAAATTATCACTTCTAACTTTATCTACATCAAAACAAAACGTTAACACAATGCTAATGCAAAGAAAAAGAATAAGTATTCTATATTTACCTATTATCGTTTTCATTATCTTCGCCTTCAACTGGAGCAATAATAGCTAATTGTTTCTTAAATTCTGGTAAAAATGCCATATAAACGCGATCGTGAGTAATTGGATCTGTTTTTGAATACATTAAGGAAATTCGATTTTCAACTTTAGATTCAATAAAATCAATTGCTTCAATTGGACTATTAGCATCTTTACGATATGAAGCTTTTACCCTCTTGTATCTAGGATCACCAATACAATTCCCTAAAATAGTACGAATCCCACTAAGTAATCCTTTATCTTTAGGAGCAGTACCCATTCCATATATTAAAGTAATTCTTCTAGCACCATAAGAATTATCATTTGATATAATATCCTCTATTGATGCGCCATTTAAATCATAACAAGAAACCTCAACATTTCTTAAAATAGCTGTCTCCGGAATAACTTTAGACTCAATAATAGGCTCAAATATAAAACTAACACCATCTTGTATAAAAATCATTTCTTTATTTGAAAAATAATCTTGAACCTTTGATGCACTCACACTAAAAAAATTACGTTGTAATCCCAGCAACGAATATTTTGGTGAATAAATAATTGTCATGTCTTCCCCTATATATTCATCCGGTTCCAAAATAATCTCACTAAATACACCATCTGCACTTAGTCTTCCTGGTAAAGCACCATCTCGAATCTTCACAAAGTTTAACTTCCAAAAGCCATTACGCTCTCTAGACAAAGACTGCAGAATAATCATATTATCATCATCCTGATTATGTCTCCAGATCCTCTCTTCATGATTACATTCAGATAGTTTTATTAGTAGTCGTTCTAACTTTTTATTAGTATCAATTTCAAAAGATGCTAAATCCCCTTCTATTGAAGATTTAACAAAATAGTAATGAAATTTAAGAGTAAAGCTTTTGTTAGACATATCCAATCCCCCCCCTATATAATATAAATTATATAAGAAAGAATATTAGATCACAACTAATAAGTTAATTAATAAGTGAATCATTTACTACATATGATAACTTGATACTAACAAACTATTACTTAGTATATATAAATTTTATGAGAGGAGAGATGTATTATGAAGTTTACTGAAGCCGAGCGGACTATTCTAGAGTTATTCCAAAATGATACACAATTTAGCTTTGAAGGTAATACTTACAAGGTTAACTTTGCAGGAAAACCATCAAGCCCTCATGGTGAGCCTAAAACGGACATTTATATTGAAGCACAAGATATTGATACAAATGAAGTAAGAGAAATTAAGATTTCTTATAAAAAAGAAAATGCTGATTTTGTAGAGAATAAAATTAGTAAAGAACGAGCTAAACAACTGTTTGGGAATAATTGGGAAACTAAAATAAACGAGGCAACTCACAAATTAAGATCACAATTCCAAGCAAAAAAACTAATTTATAAAACAAAATCCTCAAGAACACAAGCAGGCTCAATCACTTTAGGTTGGAAATTTGAATTAACAAATAAAACAGGTGGAAAATTAAGTACACAACTAGAGCTTACAGAAGATGAAGTAACGGATGTCTACTCAGGAACAAATTTAGCGGAGAGCAAAAAAAATGCTTCAGTCAATGGTCAAATTATAAAAAATTCTGGTATAGCTAACTATATGTTAGTAACAAATGACACTTCATCAATTGAGAGTATAATTGCTAGATTACAACCTATCAGTAGCTATGTTAGAAGCAACCCTAATTTATTTTGTGTCTATAAGGCCTTAAACTATAGAACATTCGATGATAAGTATGATGGTAATCGTCCTCTCGCAGTTTCAGTAGAGTGGACTATAGAAAATTCTAAATTATCTTACAATTTAAACTTCAATACACCTTTAGCTGTAGGTGGAGATTCAGCTTATAATAAGTTAAAGTATGCATTAAACGCTTTAGAGAGTATTAATACTGAAGATTTAAACGAAGATAATGTTATAAACTACAATGAAATTACCCACGAATAAAAAATATGGTTGATATAATTATATCAACCATATTTTTTATTTTACACTAAAGCAGCTTTTATAGCAGAAGCAATCTCGTATGCCAAATTAACTGGAACTGCATTACCAATCATTTTATATCCCACGTCAACTTTATTATAAATAAATTTAAAATCATCAGGAAATCCTTGCACACGTGCAACTTCTCTAACCGTCATTCTTCTATATAAATCTTCATGAGATTTCACAAAAATATATTTATTCTTGTCAACTTTTTCCATTTTAGGAGCTTGCGGATGAAGTTGGCATTGACGACCAGATGCCTGTACCGTATAAGCTTGCTCATCCCAACTCTTAACACGATTTCTACTCATAAATATAGTAGAATATGCACCAATAAAGTATTCATTGTTATTAACAGCTGTAGGATTCGTATTATTCTTTTCAAAAGCTGGCACTGCTGTATCTTTCAAATCCCAAATTATATCCCTTAGGGTTATTTTATCCTCATCATTTTGTGTGGAACCCGTAGGAAATTTGAAATCAATTTTAAGGTCCTTTCTAAAACCTATAAAAAAAACTCTTTTTCGTTCTTGTGCAACACCATAATCCTTAGCATTCACTAAATTAACACTAACATCATATCCTGCATTATTAAACAAATGTATAATATTCTCTACCGCCTGAGCGTGTCTGCTAGCAAGCATTCCACTAACATTTTCAGCTAGGAAAAATTTAGGCTTAAAATCTTTTAATATACGAATATAATCATAAAACAATTGCCCTCTTTCATCCTCTATACCTCTCAGAGCCCCAGCTTCAGACCAAGATTGGCAAGGCGGACCGCCAATAATACCATCAATATCATCTGCGATATATTCCTCTATATCACCTTTATTTACTTTTCTAATATCACCTTCAATAAGATGTGTATTAGGATGGTTAGCTTTAAAGGTATCCCAAATAGTCTTATCATATTCATTAGCAATCGGAATTTCAAAGCCAGCACGCTCAAAGCCTAAATCTAATCCACCACAACCACTAAAAAGACTTATAAGCTTCATAGAATACACCCCTAATTATATATCAACATACTATTATTTCTTTATATATTATGGCACAAATGTTCGATTTTTTCAACTAAATCCAGAAAAGTTAATTAGTTATTTTATAAATAAGAAAATAATATCACATCTATGTTAATAAATAAAGACAATAAAGAAACCATCCTTTGATTACAAAAGAATGGTTTCTTTACCTATAGTACATATCTAAGTTAAGTCATTTTATTTCCCTATAGTTCCTCCTCTCTTTCTCCCCTATTATTTTATCTCCTCTACTAGTTCATTTCTCCCCTAGCGTTCTGGTTCATGTCTCCCCTAGCCTCCTAGTTCGTCTCTCCCCTAGTGTTTTATCTCGTTAGGTCTCTCCAGGCGATAAATAGTTCGGCCACGACTTGTGGATTTTGACTGAGTTTGATGCGGGCTAGCATTTTGCGCACGTAGTTGCAGTGTTCTAGCATGGCTTCGTTCAGTTTGTGTTTGACGTGACGTGGGGCTTGGTACACCAAGATTGGTTTAAAGTCGCCCACGTGAATGTAGCTCGTATCTGGATCCGGACCATCTGTAACGATGTATTTATAAGGTATGGCTACATTAAATAGTCCTTATACCACGTCCTTACCGACAGGGCGCCGACATTTAATATGGCAAAAGGTTAGGTGCGGACCATAGGTCTTAGGCGCCGTATAGTTACTACGTCGACCATCGCTGGTCATAATGTAATTTGGCCGTAGACCTTCTTGCAGAGCTAACTCCCGCAAAATAATGCGGATTGGTAGATGTACCAATTCTTGACGGCCATCTACAAAATAGCACATCGTACTATCTCCACCGTCAGGTTCATGGATAGGAATAAAACAAACAATATGATTCTTTGGATTCGTATAAATTAAATCCAAATTCTCTCCTTTAGATAGCCACTTGGCCATTGTTTCTGGTACTTCATTATTTGTCATCATAGGAATTCTCTCCCCTCAACTTAGGAACATTCCTTTCAACAATACAATGAACACGTGTTCTGTGAAAGCAGATTCGCATGCTTTAATCTGCTGTTGGTTTAATTGTATATCACACTGTATAATTTGTAAATATATACACAAAACTATAGAAATTTATGTAAAATTAAAGACTTTAAGATCTTGTAAAACTAATAATTACATATATGCGTCAATATTTTCTCATTTATATTGAGAATTGCATATTTTATGTATATCTGTTAATCGCGATTAATGTAATTATACGAAAATCAGAATATAAATAAGAAATAAAATTATATTAACACATGTATATTACACTAACTCCCCTTAGTGCTTGCATTCTATACATTCTAGGTAGACTTCTTAGAAAGGCCACGTTTTGACCATCATCATAACCGTAAGCTTAGAGCTAATATATCCTATACATTCTAGATAGAGCTAATGTATTCTATACATTCAAGGTAGAGCTAGCTCAATAGACTAAAAAATTGGTCTAATGCACTTGTATCTTATTAAAATCTGTAGTCAAGTATCTACGCAGCTTTCGTATGGCTCGTTCATGGCGCCGTTGGATAGCTTGGCGGCTACAGTTCAGTTCTTCGCTGACGGATACGAGGCTTTTACAATCACCGTACACTCGGCGCAGTAGGTCTTGTTGATCTTGAGATAATCTGCCAAGAGCCCATACGAGGCGAGCCCGTAGTCGTTGTTCCTCATCGGCCGTCATGATCATGTCCACTATATTTTCTCCAGATGCAAACATATCCATACCAACTGCAACCTCTCCATCATCGGTGATGCGGTCTGGTATATGAATCTCACGATGATTGCGCAACCGCTCCCGCTTCCAATACCGCATGTAACCATATCTAACACCGGCTTTCACAAAGCCAGGGAACGGTACAGTTCCTTTTAAATCAAAGCTATAAATCGATTCCAAGAGTATAGCCCATAGATAGCTCTCTAGGTCCTCACGGAATTCTCGGTTACCCGTCCGATTCGTATAGTGCAAGATGAGTGGCCGATACCTGCGACAGAGCTCGATTTGGGCCGCATCATGGCGCAGCTCATCGGCAGACCAAGGCTGATAGCCAACTGTCTGAATCCGCATATTGGGGTTTTGACAGATCGATACGAGGCTTTTATCCGATAAAGAAGTTAAAACCTGATGCCCACAGATGAGAGTCTGTAATCTCAACTCTTCCGGCACCTTATACTCTGGTTTCTTAGATGAAATCTTTCCAGATGATTCTTCCTTAGAGAATAGATTCTTAGAAGATACTTCCTCAGATTGTGATGCCTCAGATGTTGATTTCCCAGGTAATAGCTCCTTGTGTGAGGATACCTCAGATTGTAAGCTTGCAGTTTTAATACAGGTTCGTTGTACTAATGGTTCTTCATTTGTGTATAACATAAATCCCCTTTCCTGCCATGGCATAGCGCTTATCTACACAATAGCGCGGAACGGGGATTTTGACAAATGAGCAATTTCTTAGAATTTCTCCACATTCTGTATCAATGTAGTATTAATTTCTATCCATAAAAAAACATAACTATACACCTAGATAGGTAATTGCTGAAAATAAAACAAAAAAGACACCACTGAGAAAATGTGGTGTCTTTTCGTAAAAGATATGAGTACTACCATTGAGTAATAGTACATAATCTTATGTTTATTGTGTGATTACATTGCAATACAGGATGCTTCCACAAAGTCTTTCAGTTGTGGTTTTACGTAGGTTTGGTACACGTCTGCACCGTTGCCACGGACGATGTCGCCCCAGTATTTATACACATAGCGGTACCAGAAATGGAACATGCTATTTGTGAAGTGGTAGTCAGCGTATTTCGCTGGTCCACGGCTATTCGCTTGGATACGACCTACAAGGCCCATCGACATAAGGTCATTCAAGCGAGATGTAAAGGTGCCGCTTTTAATTTGGCTCGCTTGCAACAGCTCCACATAGTATGGTCTCTCTAGTGTTGCAAGGCC
>OIFU01000231.1_pt1 | contig 43894 bp, 41 predicted proteins | sample 1582141 | NCBI WGS metagenome assembly OIFU01 (sample SAMN07501047, study PRJEB24779) | human gut metagenome | isolation source: stool | host: human infant | place: USA: Pittsburgh, PA
GATAGCAGTATATAAGCTTATTAATTCTCGTGGGTCAGAATCTATATTGCTCACTTGGTCTACCATATACATAATAGCCTCTAAATGATCTTCTACAAAATCGTTCCAGCGCGTTGCATCTTGTAATAACCAATCAATATCTTCATATTCATCAACAAGATCTGCTAATACATCATGGGCTATCTTGCTTTCACCACACTGCAAAGCCAATAGAATATACAGCATATGCATAGGCAACATGATATCCGGAGCCTGATTAAATGCATTTTGTATATCATCGCAACATGCAAGATATCGCTGATATACCTTGCGGCCGCGATCCCAGTTGGCAGCTCCACAACAAGCAACCATCATATACACAAGAAATCCCGAATGATCTTGCTTGTCTCCGTGAAAAACTGGCGTAAAGCAGGCAATCGCATCATTATACATATTATATTCTAAATATATCATCCCCATGTCGATGAGGCAACGCATATAAGGACGCGTCTCTATTATATTCCAATCTATTTTCTTTGGTTTTTTCAACGATTCTACTAGCTGTTTCAACTGATAAATTTGAAAGCTTGGATGTAACTCAAGGGCTATGAGTTCTCGTTTAGCATCTACTTCATCAGGACATAATGCAAGGATTTCATTGTATAACTTTCTTGATTTCTCATTCGTATCAGCCTCTTCTGCAGCCTCATATAAATCACGTAATTTCATTTCTATCGTATTATTAAAATCACCACGATTATATTGAGTCATAAATGCTTCTAACAAATCCTCAATAGATTTGAAATCAGATTCATGTTCGGATACAAATTGTTTCTGTAAACGTAATAATAACTCACTATAAAAGTTAAACATAGAGTATCTCCTTATACATATGAACGTAAAAATACTACTCATATGTAATATAGCACGAGGGAATATATTAATTCTAGAGGTAATACCTCGACCTATTAATATCTCATCTGAAAATGGGAGTTATAGGACAAAAAGTGTTGCTATTTCAGTCCCCAAAGATTGGTAAATAGACAATCATAATTATGCAAATCACTCCAAACAATAGCATCACCAGAACACCGCTTTTATTCGTCTTTCAATAGACATTCCTCTATGATTACGTAACATAGCGCGTAACTGAGCATTTATGCCACCTTCTATACGATTATTAGTAGCTGGACAGGTACATCTCAACGATGTATCTAAGTAAGTAAACAAACATCTGTTATTAATTAATTTAACTAAGGAATTTTCTGCTTTGATAAGTCGTTCGTGTTTAGGTCGTATCGTACCATTTTCATCAACTGTCATTTCTGATAAAAATACTCTATGTCGTACTTTCCATGACATAACATTTTGCACCCACTTCACGGCATGATCTTGCGTGTGTATCGTTAATAAATCCCTTGCAATTCCATATAATTCACAGCCAGCAATCGTTTTAGGACGTATTGTTGTATAGCGTTTTACTTGTTGAAATGCGTAAAATAAGCATCTTTGTAGTTTGGCTTTTAGCCAAACTTTTTTTAATGCCTTTTGAAAGCCGGTACCACCATCGGATACAACTACTGTAGGTGGTGAAATACGTCGTAATAAAACCTCCCACGCCTTAGAATGTTCATATCTACAAACATACCATCCTAAGACATGCGTCTCATTACAACAGATTAAAATGCAAGCATTTCTAGCTAAATAAATACCATCAACAAATACTACGCTACTTGATGATTCAACTTTTAGTGGTAACAGCCAAAGTTCCCAAAACTGTGATGTTTTTCTCCGAAATAAACGTCCATCACCAGACATATCTAACTGTGTGTGTTTACCAAATAACCAATCCAAAAACATCTGTAAATTATTGTTAGTTTTATTCACTTTATTTGTGAATGAGCAAGAACATTGATTACAATACCAACGTTGAGAACCCGCACTTGTTTTACCATTTTTCTTACAAATGAAACCACAACTAGGGCATCTGACTAGTTTCATAATTATACTCCTTCTAAAAAATATATCTTTCTAGAAAGATAAAACCTTATTTGAGTCAGTAAAATCAAGGGGGTTCAGACTTTTTAGCAACACTTTTTGTCCTATATGTAAAAGTCACTCAAAAAGATAAAATGCCGATGGAGCTAGTATTTAACTAGTTCCATCGGCATTAACAGCAACACTTTTTGTCCTATAACCCAAAGATGTCTCATTATTCTAATCTATGAAAAGTCATATAATAAAAAAAGACAATAGTTGAATGAATCTTACCTCTTACAACTATTGTCTTCAATTAAACTTTTTCTATAAGTTCTATGAATAAGTGAAATATATTTATATTAATATGTTAGTGCCCCCATAAATACACGATAGCTATCATTAGATTGTAATAAATCCTTCACATACACACGAGACGCATCATTATCAAGCTTCATAGCCAACGTACGTCCAAATGATTTCGCACTATGAATAATCTCACCTAAGAATCCTACGATTGTAAAGAATATTTCTTGGGGAGTCATAAAGTCTGTTGCCAACACATCCTCAGCTTCACCTAGCTGTAAAGAATATATCATATCTGATTCTTGTAGTGAAAAACGCAAAATAACCGCACTCGTTTCCATATCATAATCAAGTCGATATGTACGTAATTCTCCACTAACGAGCACATTATCATCAACATTCATAATTTCAATATGTACAGGCTTTCTGTCCCCTACAGATAAGACATATTTTTTCATACCAATGCTCCACTAACATGTAATATAATTAAATTCATTTATACAATTCATTCATGAACTTTTCATTCATAAATAAATTATACAAAATTCTACAGTCATAGAGCAATAAACTAAATATAAAGTCTATTTAGTTTTTAATAAGCATTTAAAATTATGATATGAAAGAAATGAAGATTAATAAACTTCCAAGAGTCTTCATAAGATTCAGAACAACGATAAAAATTAGAATTACACAAACAATGAATAAAATCATTAATATTATCTATATATCTTTCTGAAAACTCTAACGCATTTTCTTCTTTTTCCTTATAATTTGCATTTTGAAGATTATATAATACATGATCTAAATTACAAGACATATAATATACTTTATAAGAAATACCATTACAAATACCACTTATATTAATACTCAATGTATTTATATTCTCTCTTCTAAGCATTGCTATTACAAGTATTCTCTACATTTGATATTTTTATAGAATCTATGTTGTCTGCATTACTATCAATAGTAACCTTATTTCTAGCTAATTCTACATCGTAATATACATGTATATTAACATCATCAATTTGTATGGAAAATTCAAAAGAGAGCTCTGCCAACTCGCTATTGATATTAATATAATCAACTAAATAATTTCGTAGTCTCTGACCCATCAATAACTGTTTTAATATATCAATCGCATTAATCATAACCGTTCTTCCTGTGCCATTATACATATCAAATATTTCTTATATAAGTTTAATTTAATATGACCATATTCAACATTCTTTAATTTTTTAATTATAATCTCTTCTAAAAGAACAAGGGCGTATTCATAATTAATTCTCCTTTTCTGGTCAATAGTGTATCGTAAACTTGACAAACAAAAAAAGAACTGTAAAAACAGAATAAAAATTTCCATTTTTACAGTTCCTGTACAAATATTTACTATAGAACCCTTTTTTCTATAAACCGATTATTTTGTGTTATTAATAAGTATATGAGAATTAAAAATTTCTCTCTTATTCATGTTCAAAATGGATTTCTGGTGCATCAATACTATCTGTATAAATCACTTTTGAACCATCTGGATTTTCTTTCCAAACTAATTTATCCCCAGCATTATCTGGATTAGTTGCATGACCACCTAATGTCAATGTAGCCTCAGTTGTGCTTGTACCAACAAAAGAGACATCTACTGGATGATTATCGCCCTCTACATCTACCCAGCCATTACCAAACCATAGGTAGGATTTATCTAATACAACAGATATATCTGTACGATCTGCTTTATGTTGTCCATTAACATCAGTAATAGTTAAGCTAATAGCACTTTCATCAATTTGGCGATTAGATGTAGTTTGATAACTATAAACGCCTTCACCATTTGGGCCCATCGCATTATCTTCATCAGTTTGATTATGCATCGCTCCTGTTATACCAAGAAGAGTGGGTTGAGCTTGTCCAACATCATCAGTCTTTTTAAACTTTGGACCATGGTAAACCGAATCATAGTCACCTGTAGTTGTATAGATACCATTATATTGCGGTTGATCATCAGTAACTTCTATGTATCCCTTAAATAGGAATGGACCATGTTCATAGCGGATTTTATCATAATGACCCACAGGCAAGTCATTAGCACTTTTAACAACACTTGGCACACCTTCCACTGGTGCAACAGGCATACCAATATCTACCCAACCTATGCTTGGATCTGTATTATGGATAGCGGCCCCATAAATATCACCATTAATTTCAGTAGTTCTATTAATAATCTTAGCTGATGCTACACCACTAGCAAGAATAAACGCTGCAACACCAATACTCGTAATTTTCTTTAACATACTTGATCCCCCTTAGCGTACACGAACTGAGAATGTAACAGTGTCAGATTGTACAGTTGGCGCGTCTTTTTGATACCGTTCAACAACGATATTGTTGTTACGACGTACTTTATCAAGCATTTTAGAACGTACAGTGCTAACAGAGTCATCACTATGTTTACCACCAAAGAGAGCAAAGTCAGTTTTACCTAATGTGTACATAATCTTACCATACGCATCACCAGAATGATGTGTAGATTTATTATAGCCCGCATCAACAGAGATATTAGGGGTCACTTGTAACTCTGCACCTACTTTAAAACCATTTTGATCGTCATGATGTTTAAAATCCCAATGGTATCCTTCTATATAAGCACGCGCCCAGCGAGCATTTTTGAAAGTAGTAGCATAGCCAACATCATATCCGTCTACAACCTTTTCAAAGATATGATTTGTTGCATCAATTTCCTTTTCACCAGATACACCTTTATACACATTAGCTCGGAATTCATTTTGGCCTGTGAAATATTCTACGCCGCCACCAATACGAGCATGATGATGTTTAAAACCATAATCGTAAAAAGCATTTATACCAACAAGGCGAGTCTCACTTTCATTAAGAACACGATAACCAAGACCAACATTTAACGTCGTACCAAAATCACTCTCATTAGAAATACGATCTTGCGTAAAGATTACATGCTTAGATCGTTCATCAAAATGCCCCAATGGTTGAACAGTTTCAATATGATATTGAGGTTTCCAATGATGTTGGAATGTAACACCTACATTAGTACGTTTCATCCAGTCTTTGGCATGATCACCATGCATAGATTCATTAATTGAAGACACTACCACAGCACTCATACCATTTGCAGCTGCTGTATCTGTTGTGCGGTCTGCTGCAAAGCTAGGCGCACATACACCACATAGTACAACACCACCGACAACGACTTTAGTCAATAACTCTTTAGTCATAGTCTACTACTCCCCTTCACATATACAAATCTACATTTAACTTTCATGAAAAAACATTCATGAAATATTTCTCATTTATTATATATAATTATATATATACGGTCAATATAACAAAAATTAAATATTATAAACGAATTTAATATATATCGAAGGTTTTAATGAATGTTTAATAGTATGTAAAGAAAAGGCTATTTATCTTTGATATGTATCCCTTTTACTGGACGACTATATCCATGGATTCATAAATACAAAACTTTGGGATATAATGGTCTTACTAATAGACCTAAAGGACGACCAGCAAAGGATTGCAAAATGAAAGTACCTAAGACTATCTCACCTCGAGAGCTCAAAGAGAGTGAATATGAGGAACTAGTTCGCTTACGAGCTAAAAATGCTTATATTAAAGCTGAAAATGAAGTCATAAAAAAAGAGATTGCCTTGAGAGAAGAAAAGGAAGCTGCGCGACTCAAGGCGAAAAAGCAGCGATTATCAAAACGCTCCGCCAGCAAGGCTATCAACTAAAACATCTTTTGAAAGCTATGCCAATGTCCAAATCTACCTATTATTTTGAACTTACTAAAGTAGATCTTGTAGATAAAAGAAATACAGAGCTAGAAGATGAAATTCAAAAGATTTTTACAGAATATAAAGGGCGGTATGGTATACGCCGTGTATATTGGAGGCTTCTTAATCGAGGTTTTGTAGTTAATCATAAACGAGTACAAAGACTTATGCATTGTATGGGACTCGCAGTAAAGCGACCGAAAGAAAAGTATCACTCTTATAAAGGGAAAGTCGGTAAGGTAGCAGAAAATATCGTCAATAGAGATTTGAGTACAACTGCACCATTACAAAAATGGACTACTGATGTGTCTCAATTTAATTTCTCGTGGGGAAAATGCTATTTGTCGCCTATTTTAGGCAAGCACTTAAAGAACATGGCATTATTCAGTCTATGTTTAGAAAAGAAAACTGTTATGATAACTCTGTGATGGAAACCTTTTTTGGTAGATTGAAAATGGAAATATATTATGATTTTGAAAGAGAATATTCATCATTTAATACTTTTGCAGCAGCAATAGAAAAATACATTCACTATTATAACAATAAAAGAATCCAAACAAAATGGATGCCCCCTGTAAAATACAGGGAAGCATCCATTTGTTTAGGCTAATAAATAATATGTGTCCAGGAAAATGAGTGCAGATCAAACTTCTTTTGAGTATTTTGACATGATGAATATTATATTTAAAATAATAAGTTTGAAAAAATATTAAAACTTATCTATTAAATTTAGATACAACACTGTAAAAAATGCCTTTCTCATAGGAATTGAAAATAAATTTCCATTGAATAGTAAAATAAATCAAAGAATAAAAAACAATACTACTTATAAATAAATAAATAGATTTCTGTAAATCTATTTGAGACAAGATTATGTTGCCCAAAAAAGTTGTTAATATACATACAAATAAGATAGGAAAAATTTTTTTCCAAAAATTAAAAATATCTAACTTTAAATATTTTTGATAATATATATTCATTAAAAGCCCATTACCTATTAACATACATAAACCTGTAGCAAGTGCTCCGCCAATAACACCATATAAATCAATCCAATAATACGACAAAACAATATTTAGTATCCCCACAAATGTATATATCATAGCTCTTATATGGAAAACATTCCTAGCTTGCATAATTGCTAATCCTACATTTTGTATTAAATCTATTGTAAACGGAATAATTATTAATAGTGTAATTGAATATACTATACTAAATTCATCACCAACCCAATAGTGAAGAAATCCATGACCGAATATAATGAAACAACTTGTAATAAAAGAAAGCAAATAAAATTGTAGTCGACCTATACGTAAAAATAACTCTTGAAATGATTCATCATCATAATTCTCAGCTACCATTGTTGTAACTTTAGGTAATAATGTTCCGGAGATAGCTAAAGATATATTCATATAATTAATATAAATTTGACTAGCTATTGCATAAACAGCTACTGCAGCTGCACTTATTTTCATACCTATTAATAACTGACTACTTTGCCAAAAAATTTGATCAACTACTGAAACAACAAATAAACTAATTGATAAATTACGAATTGAAATAATAATACTATTATCCCAACCATAATATCTAAATACTACTTTTAATTTATATCTACAATATATGATTTTTATAATTGCTAATACTAAGTTAAACAAAGTTTGTACTATAACAACACTTAATGCTGTTGGATAAAAATATACAGTGGCAACTATAAAGAATGGTTGAAGAATAATTTGTAATAAACTTATAAGCCTATGAAAAACAAAACGCTCTTTTGAAATAATTATTGCATCAAAAACTTTTGATGAAAACAACATAAGAAGATTTATTAATAATAAGATGAAAATAGTTTTTGCACTATTTATCATCCCCGGTGTCAAACTATCACTAAAAATAGTAGGAATAAAATAGTAGAATACCAAACCTATCAAACATAGTATTATTCCTATTATCATATATAAGATTAATGACATAGTTATTAATTTATCAATACATTTCTGATTATTTTCAACTCTATATTTTACTAAGAATCTAATAATAGTAGTAGATAATCCAAAATCCAAAATATTAAAATATGCAATTATAGATCCTAATAATCTATATAAACCAAATTCAGAAATGCCTATAAATGTTAATAAAATTGGGACATACGCTAAATTGATAATAGTATTACAAAGCAACATAGCATATGATAATAATGTTCCTAGTTTTCTTTGTGTAGAAAGAGTTTGATTCATATTACCTCACCTTCTTATTTGTAATATTATACAAATATAATATTAGAGGTAATATACGTAAGTATAATAAAAAATATTTTATTAAAAGACCTATATCAAATTTATATACTAGATCAAATCTAAAAATTGATTTCCATATTTCACGACGTAATAATTGATTAAAGTCTTCGTTTATAGAAAAGAAAGACTGTGTATTTTCTTTACTAAAATAGTATCTATAAAAAATTTCTTTTATTACACTAAAGCCTTCTTTCATGAGTTCAACTTGATCATTAGTATTCCAGATAAATGACTGCATTATTTTCAAACGTTGCTCAGATAATTCAATAAAATTTAATCTAAATCTATGTAATGTAGATGATTGTGTAAATATATAATAATACCAAGTACTATATGCTATTGCCATATTATAGTTCTGAGATTCTAATATTCTAAAATTCCATTCTTCATCCTCACCAAAAATAAGAGAAGCATTAAAAAGATTATTGTCCATAACACTTTTTTTTAAGATTTTAGCAACTGGACCACGAGAAACATAAGAATTACTTCTCCAAAATCGCTTCATACCCAAATGATACATATGAGTATGAAGCATCTTTTTATCTTCTAAAGATAAAAGCTTAAAATTATTAAGTAAATCCCTATTCAATTCAATAGATGAAATATCATGTATGTATTCAACCAAACCATACAAAATATCTATATCATTTTCAGATAATATTTTATCTGCTTCCTCTAACATAGTTTTAGAGATTATATCATCTATATCTACAAATGTTATATAGTTTCCATGACTAAATTTTAAACCATAATTACGTGCATTAGATACACCTTCATTAGTTTTATGATATATACTTATATTATTTCTTTTATAATTATCTAAATATACTGCACACTCTCTATTACTTCCATCATCAACTATAATAATCTCATAATGATTATATGTTTGATTCAATATACTTTGTAAACAACGATCTATTTCTTCATTTGTATTATTAAATACAGGAATGATAATACTAAAATAATTCATTTTAGATTTATTAATCCCTTCTTTTTTACATATTTAACTTAGAAAATTTATAAGTAAAAGCATATGCTATGGCTAAACTTACCCAAGTACAATAAACTACAGTAGAAGACTCATTAATATTAGATATCAAACAACCTAATAAAGTTAACAGTGTTACAGAGAATTTTATTTGATCACTTTTATTTAGATTTCGTCTATTACAAAATAATCGATATAAAGCAATAATAAAGGGAATTATAAATATAATACTACCAATAACACCTTGTTCCATAAGTCTAGTCAAATAATCATTCATTGCATTAATATTTTTAGATAAAACACCTTTTGATTTTACAGTATCTATCCACATATTAATTTCTCCATTATCATTATCTTCCATTTCAAATACATCAACCATATATAATGTGCTTAATCCAGGTCCCACACCGAGAAGAATATGGTCTTTAGATACTTGGAGACTAGCTTTAATTAAACCAAATCTAGCACCATTACTACGTGTATTCTTTTTATTTAATGAGTTCAAATTATTATCTAAATATTTTTCTACCTGTAAATTATTAACATGACTATTATTAATATCTACTGTCATTCCATTAATAATAGAAATAGAAATAAATAATGCGATAATAGATAATGCAATAATAGATAAAACTTTTTTTATAAATAGCCTATAGATAAATATAGACCAAAATAATAGTAGTGACAAAAGTACAAAATACACAGCATTAGCAGTTCTTGCCTGTGATAAAAAAACGATCACTGCTAAGCTGAGACTATAGAGTCCATAAAAAATTGTATATTTTTTTGAATTAGATGCTAAATACTTTCCCCATATAAAAGGTATTACAAAAGCCATATAATTACCAATATAAGATGGTTCTGAAAAAATACTTCTAATTTGTTGTTTATCCCATAATAATGGAGGCCACCAGCTATCATCACTCTTAATTACATGAAAATATGGAGTAATCGTAACTAATAAATCCTTTGCATATGAGTTTCCATAATAATATAAAATTTCTATAATTGTCACCATAATAACGATAAGACTCGATATTATCACAGCTAGATTAATATACTTCCAGTATTTATCAAAATCACGTTTTATATATAAATACATAATATATGAACCACCAAAAGTATATATGATTGTTAATATAGAGTTTTTTAAATTACGAAAAATAAAAGAAATAGTTGTACCCAACTGACTATTAACTACAAAACCTACTTTATTTGAAAAATTATTAATAAACCCAAAAGATTCTGAATTAGTATTAACAAAATAATTAGTATCGAAATATGGATATGTATATATACCAACAAATAGCGATAAAATAATAGCACCAATATAAAGCACAAGATATCTAATCATAAAATACTTTGAATTATCTACTATAGGTATCTTTTTTATATATTGTAAAAATAATGTATATACACCTAATCCAACAAGGAAATACCAAGAAATTATTCCAGCAAAATTTGTTCCAATAATGTTAATAAATCTAGGATGCGCTACATTACCAAAACCTATAAATAAAATAATACAAAAAATAAAGATTAAAGCTAATTTATCATATTTTTTTGTATTTTCCTCTTGATAAAGATTAGGATTCATATATTACTCCACTAAATTGTAATAACACTATCATTAAATATAAATTTATTAAGTACTTTTACTTCTTCAATCATATCTTGACGGCTCATCAAGAAGCTTTCAGAATCATCTCTAATACATTTCAAGAACTCAACAATTTCATAGCGCAATCCTTCACCTTCAAATTTATAGAAGTACTTTTGATTCAAATTTACATCTTCAAAGCGCAATTCAAAATATTCTGTTTTCCACCAAGGCGCGGGTACATAGATGTAACCTTTAGAGCCGGATATAACTAAATCCCCCTCAGCTTTAGCATTGACCGCCACTGTAGCAGACGCCATCGCATCATCATAAAGGAAATTAATCTTCGATAAAATATCGACATCATCAACCTTATGACTTATAAAATCAACACGATTATAATTAAAGCCTAAGAGTTTAAAGATGGCCAACAATGGATAGGAGGCTAAGGATAAAATACTACCACCCGCTATTCTAACTTGATTAGCCAAATCATCACCTAAAACTTGTGTAAAATTAGCTTCTACATTAAAAATTTTACCAATCTTCCCACTACGAGCCAGAGCAATTAACTTATTAAAGGCGGGGCTATACGCTGTTTTCAATCCTTCCATCAATACTAAATTGGAAGATTTTGCCAAGTCCATCAAGCGTAATGTTTCATCAAGATTACTACTAAATGGGAATTCTGTTAATACATGTTTTTTGGCTTGTAGTGCTTTTTCAATATACGCACCACGTTTAGATAAAGGCATGTTAATATATACCGCATCTACCTCATCTAGTAACTTTTCAGATGAACAAAATTGCTCTAAATTATTAAACTGATGTGATTTATAGATAGTATCAACATCATCTTCCTCTGTATACCCACCTATAATATCAATACCACTGACAAATTTAGATTCATCTAAAAATCTATCTAAAATAACTTCATTACCGATGATACCCAATCTAACATTCTCAGAATTTCTGATTTGAGTACTAGAAATACCTTGTGTTCTTGGTAGGTAGACTACCTTACAATATTCATTTAAATAATCAAAATATCCTTCCCAATCAGATCCAACAGTAAATATATCTACATTAAATCGTTTGATATCATCTATTTTTTGGCCAAAATATTCTTCTACTACAATTTCATCTGCAAAACCTGTAGCACGCACATTATCAATGCGCGTCATCAAGGAATCACGAACATTAAATTTGCCTCTAGATTTATCAAAATAATCAGACGTAATTCCTACAATAAGGTAGTCACCTAATGCCTTTGCATTTTTTAAAAGATTGTAATGTCCCTCATGAAATAAATCATATGTTCCATATGTTATTACTTTTTTCATAACATTCCCTCAAAACCCCAAATATCTACTACTCTTTCCAATAAACATTAAAGTTATGATGACTTACTCTTCGCTCCTCAGGCGGCGGTATCATATAATCGCCAAAGGTATTCTCTAAATATTCTGCATAACCTTTTGGTCCTAAAAAATAAGTATCTTCAAAAGGCAATTCAACATATGAATGAATTGATGATTTATTCAATATTTCAAATTTCCAGTTCCAAACATAAACTGTCAATCCAATAACATCAGAAGTATCTATCTTATACCTTTTAGATATACTATTTACAAGAGAAAAAATCTTTTGCGTATTTAGACCTTTACACAATGTTATAAAAATATATTTTACGTAAGTTCTAATTTTATTTTTTAACTCAATATTATTCTCTTTTGAATCTGAAAAGTGTTTACTTGGTGTATATGAAAAAGCTGATGAGTTTCCTATGATACCTAAAAATTTCTGAGTTAATAATAATAATTTTTTCTTGATAGTATTATTAGGAAGTCCATCTACAGGAAAAATATCAATAAATGCATGATATTTTTTATATTTATTTTTTAATGTGTGTTCATATAAAACAGTGTTTATATCACCAACTCTTCCAAATGACATATGCCAATTATTATTATTTTCTAATGAATCAGCTTTATATCTACTATTATTTCCATTATAAAGCTTGAAAAACCTTTCATAATCTGCTCTTGGCATAGCAATATCAATATCATCATCCCAAGGAATAAATCCCTTGTGCCTAATAGCACCTAATAAAGTCCCACCACATAAAAAATACTGAATTTTATTTATTTCACAAAATTTAGCTACATCCTTTAAAATATTTAATTCAACTTCTTTTAACTCTTCTATAGTTAACTCTTTCATTTTTTGTCCAATTCTCATTAAAATATTCAGTATATAAATTAATAAACTTACTATGTTCTTTCGAATCATTTGACATAGGTGTCATTATAATTGAATCATTAAATAAATAGTAACACTTTGGTACTTTATCTTTTGCTTCTTCAAAAAGATTCAATACAGCAACTCTAATATCAATAAATGATAAACCTAATTTATCAATTTCATTAAGAATAGAAATTATAGATCCACCCGTATCTATAGAGTCATCAACAATTAATAAGTGATTTGATTTACTTAATATATTAATAATAGATGAATCAGGAAATGATATATTTCTTTCCTTAATCGTACTATGAACACCAGATTTTAATTCTAATTTTCGTAATAATAATTTTATTGGTTTAGGTAAGAGTTTTAGTATAGGAGAAATCATTGTCTTCATAGAATTAGTCTTTCTCTCTGCATATACGGGAACAATTGGTATATTTAATCTATCCCCTATATGTTTACCAATCAAATATCCACCCTTTGCAATAAACAGAACTAAATCTGGTTTATATGTTTCATCCACAATACTAGCCAACTCATAGCTTATTTTTTTTAAGTCGTGTAACGATAGTTCTATATAATCCATTAAAATCTCTCCGTTGAATAAATGATAATAATCTATCAATAACAGTAAACTTATGAGCTATTGGAACAACCGGTGAACAAATAAAATGAGACTGCTCTATGGCCTTAATAAATTTGGTTGGCGTCTCTGGATTTATATCAGATTCTATGTAATCTTTACCTATTTCAATCCATGTATGTATATCACCACCAATTACCTTTCGTAAATTATACTTATCTGCTATTTCATTCTGTTTTTCATCATATTTAATGTCAATATTTCTACCATTATGAACCTCTATACAATCAATAGAGTCCTTAAATTCTTGTATATAACATTCATCTAATACAGTTTTATATCTTTTCTCATCGTATGGATGTGGAATATACACAATTCCACCTTGCTTTTTAATTTCAAAAATAGTCTCTTTAGGTGATAAACCCGCTTTTATATTGTTATTTAAAAATAAACCTATTATCTCACCATTGGTCGTCATAATCTCTTCACCTAAAATCACATATACTTTATTACCTTTGTTCTCACAATACTTTTTAAAGGCAATAGCACCATCTATATTATTATGTTCTGTTATTGTTATATGAGTAATACCATGGTAAAGACAACAGCTATATAAAAGCCAAAAAGGTAAAACACTATCATGAGAAAATTTAGTATGAACATGACATACTAACTTCATTATAAACTCCTCAAAAGGCCTTAACTATTTACTCTTATAATAAGCATAAGCTAATTATCTAATTCAGATAATGCATCAACAAAAAGTTTCATGAATTTAATATCGCCAGTAGAAACCCGAATATAACCTTTTAAAATATCATAACTAGAAGTTTTTATAGCTATATTTTTCTCATTTAATAAAAGAGATGCGAGTACTTCTGCATCACGATTGGTTTTTATTGTTATAAAATTCCCTCCATCATATATATACTCATAGTTATTATCTTTTAACCAACTTATAAGGTAATTTCTTCCTTGTAACTCATCCTTTATTAATTTATTTATTAACTCTTCATTATTTATCAACTCATTTGCAAACAATAAAGCAATTGAGTTTGTATCAAAAGTTGGCCTTGCATTGTTGATCATAGTAATAATATCGCTAGATGCTAATGCATAACCAATTCTACATGCTGCTATAGAAAATAATTTTGAAAAAGTTCTCAAAATAATAATATGATCATATTTATTTAATAAATGTGCTTGTGTTTGTTTATAAAAATAATGATAAGCCTCATCTATAATTAATAAAGCACCTACAGATTTCGTTTTATCTGCAATTTTTATAAATTCATTATTATTATATGGTCTACCAATTGGATTATTAGGATTTAGTAAAGATACTATACTAGTACTAGTGTCAATACTATCTAAAAGTGAATCAAAATCTATTTCAAAATTTTTATCTATATCAATTTTTATATGATTTAAACCATACATTTTTGCATATACACCATACATTTCAAATGTAGGCGAAATACTAATAAAATTAGAGTTTGGTTTTCCAAATACTTCAAAAATATATTTCAAAGCCATTTCTGATCCATCTGTAATTGCTATATTATCCATAGATAAATTATGATATTTTGACAAAGACTCAATTAATGGAATTTTATTAGGATAAGTAGCTAGAAATTCTGGTGTAATTCTAGATTTAATTACTTCAACAATATCAACTGGTAAGCCTCCAGGATTTTCATTCATATCTAATCTAACTATATTATTTCTATTGTTATCAGGATATTTACGTTCTAAATTTTTGATTAATGGGTTTATATACATATTTCTTATCCTCCTACTATTAAAATAATAAAATTAATAGGCCCCTTTCGATTTAACGACAGCCAACACAGTTTTCAAAAGATATACAATATCGATCCACACGGACCAGTTATGAACGTACCAAGAATCCATTAATACGCGTTCTTCATAGGTAGTATCACTGCGACCACTCACTTGCCATACACCGGTAATCCCTGGTGGTACAAGGTAAAAGTCATTGATATAGTCGCCGTATTTTACGATTTCATCACGCACGATAGGACGTGGACCTACAAGGCTCATATCACCAATGAGAACATTCCACAATTGTGGCAATTCATCAAGACTCGTCTTACGAAGGAATTTACCAATTCGTGTAATACGAGGATCATCTTTCAATTTGAAATCTCGTTCCCATTCCTCACGAGCTGCAGGGTTTTCTTTCAAATACAATTCTAATGCCTCTTGTGCATTAGGCACCATGGAGCGGAATTTATAGCATGGGAACTCTTTCCCTCCTTGGCCAACGCGCTTGTGGCCAAATACGATAGGACCTGGAGAATCTAGATAAATCAATACAGCTACGATGGCAAGAATTGGTAAAATCAAGATGCCACCACATACAGTAGCTACAATATCAAAGATACGCTTCATAATACGGTTAGACTTGCGAGCCAAGTTATTTTGTACACGCAATACAACAGCTTGTTCTTCCATCATGCCACGAGCCGTAATATTACTTGTGGGTAAACCAAATAATTCAGGCACAAAGGCTACTCGTTTTACCAATAATTGCAATCGATTGATCAAAGATACTAACTTTTTAGGTTCTAACCCTGGTGCACAAATAAGCACTGTTTGTACACCTGTATCTTTGATAACATCTTCAACATCGGAAAAAGCACCTAAACATGGATATTCTTTAGCAATAGCAGAGGATTTAGGATTATCATCTACATAACCAATAATCTTGTACGTAGCAATCGGCATGCGATCTAAGGATTTCTTTACGAGCTCTGCTGTTTTACCAGCCCCTACAAGAAGAACTGGTGTAACTAGATATCCAACTTTAGAAAGAATTTTACCTACTATAAACCGTTCACTAAGAATAAATAATAAAATAAGTATATACGCAAAAACAACAAATAAACGAGACACGTCATTAGTAACATGACCTGTATACATAAGAACAATAGATAGTACTACACCAATAGTTATACTACGGAATAAGTTCTTCATAGTATCCCAATATGGTGACACTACAGAGTATGTATTATTTAGAAGCAATATAGACAAAAATACGATAGGAACAATACCATATACATAAATTTCATCTATCTCAAAATGTGAGATTACTGGTAAAAATGGTAAAGTTAACCGCAAATGATATGCTGATAAAGTTCCCAATACAATAGCTAAATAATCAGCTATAAGCACTATAATCTTGCTAATAAAAAGCTTATTATTACAATTATTCATACTAATACCCCAAATAAACAAATACCCCAAATTGTAAAAAAAAGGTTGTTTTCTCAATTACTTTTAAAGAAAACAACCTCTCTATCATACGAATACAATGTACCAATAATTACTTATATTGTATCATATTCAAATGTCTAAAACTATGAAAAAACATAGATTTTAACTATCTTTTATGTAATTTTATATATTTTCAATCTTAGTTAAACGAGGAATAAATTTCTCATAAAAACTAATTAAACACACCTTTAAATCTCAATAGAACACTCATATAATTCTCAATTATTTCGCAATTGAAGCATCGTCGCAACCATAAAGTACATAATGCGTATACCAGATGAATTATCTAGTGTATATTCCACCTGTCCGAACATAAACACATAGGAAACTACTGCAATCATTGCACAGAGACTATAAGGATCTCGTTTTTTTAACCAACTTTTGAAGTTATCAATAATAATAGTACCATAGAAAATAAGAACTCCTAACAAACCTAAGATACCAACTTCTCCTAGTAGTTGAATAAAATTATTATGCGCATGATATAAATGCTGATTTTCTGATGGTAATCGATAAGATTCTTCATATTTTGTACGCCACTGACCTATCCCAACTCCTATTACGGGATGGTCTTTAAACATATTAATAGATGATGTCCACACATCAAAACGTCCTAAGTTAGATCCATCTGTCGTCGTATTTGTAATGGACTCAAATCTAGCTACATATTGTGGTTGTGTACTAAATCCCCAAATAACTCCACCTAAAGCTATCAAAACAGCTACTACATAGATAAAACGTTTCATTAAATAAGGTAAAGATACAACAGGAACTAATATCATATTAAAAAGCCATGATCCACGACTTTGATTACCATACATACCAAATCCAACACAGCTGAGAGCCCATAAAGCAGAGGCTTTCACATAGGTAGGAAAGGCTTTATCTAATAAAATGACACAGAATATAGGTACGAGCATAACCATAAGTCCAGATATAGTTAATACACTACTACCAAAGCCCCAACCACGATCTGTCATTCCCGAAAAATGTTGGTAAAAGGCTACTAGATTATCGATGCCAAAATCTACAAAAAATACAGCAAGCATGGTAAATAGTGTTTTCTTATTGCGTATACAAAGGGCAATAATGAAAAACACAGGGATTCTCCATAGCCATACATTAATAAACTCTGGTAATCCTACAGATATGTTATTTGTTAAAACCGCTGATGGTAATAACAGTAATAGCATAACAATCAATGATTTACTATATTTTTTGACATACGATGGAACATATAAATCATGCCTATGTTTCCAAATATAGATAAGACTTAATAAAATAGCTATAACATAAAAAATTTGACCAGCAGCCATAGATAGCCTCGTAAAACATGCCATCAATGTAATCATAATAGCAATCCATGACTCTAAACCTAACTTTGATACTACTCCCATAGTACATCCCCCTTACAAATAATATAAACTAATTCTATACATATATGACTGATTGAATCAATCTCTTATGACTATAGTCTTTATTAGCATCAACTAACCCTTGATTATATATTTCTTTATGATGCTGTAAATTCCCCACGAATTTTGAAATCCCTTGAGCAATAGTATTTACATCATCTAAATTTAATACTTCCCCTATTGAATACTTCTCTAATACCTCTGGATTGATTTCTGGAGATATGAGAACAGGCTTGTAAAAGCCAATAGCTGTAAATAACATGGCTGCCCAATGGTAGCGATATCGTTCAGCCCCATAGGGCAATAATAAAGCATCTACACTCATCAATGCTGCATCCCAGTCTTTCCCAATCAAACTGGCATGGATAAATTTGATATTACTATATTTACTATATTTTTTGATAATCGATTCAAATAATTCGCCATCTTCAGGCTTTACAGTGGCACCTTGGACAACGAGCTGTACTGAATTATCATAATGAAGCGATACAAAGGCATCGATGAATCGCTCAATGTTTTTTTCTTTTCTAAACTGACCAAAGAAGCCTAGTTTAATCGGCTTATTGACTGATTGATTAGCTGCATCATTCGTTGTCTTAGACTCTGAAAAATTCACATTTTCAAGTCCTTGTTCACTAACAGCACTTTGTATAGCTATATTCTGTTGTTCACCACTTAATCCACTAGATGGCAAGAATACAGGCGGCAAGATTTTGCGAACTCTCGGCAAATCAGGTCGCAACATATCATCTCGCAAAGAGATTACATCAAGATACAAGTTTTTATAAGCATTAGCTCGATGAGCTTGCTTAATAAAGCGATCCATTTCTCCCTTACCGATACCATGGAAGATAACGTGAACGTCCGCTTCGCTATCCTTTAGCGGTGTATCTAGTAGTGCTTTTATATAGCGATATGTACCGGTAGGAATGATTAATGCATCAATCTTATGTTCTTTAATTTTTTGAGCTGCTGATGTGAACCAATTGCGACGACGACGCTCCCGTAAAATGGATAAAAAAGGCTTTTTCCATTTAGAAGCACCTGCATAAGTCACTACCTCGCCACCTTCTAAATAGACTACATCTACAGCATAATCTACTTTGAAAGGAAAGTTTTCTGGTACGAATAATACAGGTTCATGACCTTGTCGTTTCAGTTCATTAATGAGGATGCGATCAAACTCCACCTCATGACCAGCAGGCATGACAATACTTTCTAAAATTGCTACACGCATAGCACACCTCTAGGCCTTTATGTACGGTTTTATATGTTCTTGAATCATAGATTCATATTCATCTAACAATGCATAGCGATTACGATATTGGCTACGTTTTTGAGACTTAATTTCCTCGATTGGCTTTCGCTCTTCTTCAAGAGGAATCACATAGTAATTTGGATCAGATTCCATTACAGAACCACCAATATCCTCCCATAATGTATCTAATACGGCTACCTTAGACTTATGGCCTCTCACCATATGAGAGTTAGCATAGAATCCCTCATCAGATATAGCCAAAATAGATTCAACCTGTGCTGCACGACCAATTTCACGAATCAAAAAGGTAATAAAGTTCTTTGGACGATAGCCATACATTTTTTTCGTAATTTTCTTAGCTCGATCAAGTCCATCTTTATAACCTTGAATCGTACCAATTACAAGCGTACGTTCTCCTTTAGGCCCCTTAGCAAAGCGAATATTAGCATGGTACACACCTTTATCTTCTAGCAAGAGCATAACCGTCAAGAATCCTTCCTTCCGTTGCCCTGGCTCGTAATAAAGATGAGCACTCATATCGAGCTCATCTGATTTCCAAAGTGTAATGCCTCGTTTTTTATCAAAATAATCAAACTTAGATTCATCTACATACATGAGCTGAATCGCTTCATCTGTAAATACGTCTTGTAAGATGGTAAAATGCTGACGAAGAGCATCCAAACGCCACTGTGGCGTAGAATTTTTGATTAAAAACATACGGCTCATCAATTCGTAGAGACTCGGATGCTTTTGTAACATAGTTAGATCTGGTGTATAGGATTTAAAGAAGTTTTCAAATTCTGTAACCGTTGAGTCATGACGACAAGAGCGCATCGTATGTAAGAAGGTACGTCTCGTTTCACGCCATGTACGCTTGCCATATATAGCACGCCCAATGTGCCAATGCTTTCCAAAATTGCCTAACATAGTACTCCCCAATCTATTACAATTTACCTTTAGATTTTAGTAAATAATAAAATTTTACATATTTAGTCATCGTATAGAAATAATGATTTACGGACAAGATAAAGCCCATTTTACCATCTAGGATACCTCCTTGAAGAAGATATACCTTAATAAAAGCCCATGTAGGACGAAGGATAATGTCCTTGAAGAAAGAACAACTTTTACCATTATCACGGTATTTTTCAGCAGATAATGTAGTATAATTGTTGAATTTATTGAAATATTGATGCCAATTATCATACGTATAATGATACATCGGATGTTGTAATTTCTCTGTTGGATATGGCGTAATAATGGCTGGATGTACATAACCTTCTACATAACTACCCTCTTTTGGCATGAGGCGTAGTACATAGTCCGGGCGCAATACGCCATGTGTAGCATGGTTATGATGGAATTTGTTACGTCGTTGAATCCAATATGCCTTATTGGGTTTGTTGACTACAATATCTTGAATTTCCTTAGCAAGTGGCTCAGAAATACGCTCATCTGCATCGAGGAATAAAATCCAGTCGGACTTAGCTTGTTCAATACCAAAGGTTTGTTGTGCCCCCCAGTCGCCATTCATGGCGTGTTGTACAACACGAGCACCCATTTCTTCAGCAATTGTTACCGTATTATCAGTACTAAAATCATCAATTACTAGTACTTCATCGGCAAACTGCACTGATTCAATGCAGTCATGAATATTATGTTCTTCATTTCTCGCTAAGATTATTACAGATACAGTTGCCATAGATTCACCTTTCACTTATGTCCGTACTTGTTTAGCTAAGTACGATAAACGAGCTCCTATTTTATGTATCCAATCAGCACGGCCAAAGGACCATAAAAATAGTTTATATTTAGAATTTAATTGCTTATACGATATATCACTACGATAGGTGTCAATCAAGTGTTTACATTTATCGTAATACACTTGATTACCTTTAGGATTTGCATAATAGGCTGTTAAACAGGACAACACAGCTTTCATCAATAAACTATTACAATCATCCACATATGGTAAATGATGATTTATAGCATATTGCAAGCGTTCCTCATAGCCAATCACAAAATCCCATCGTGACTTTGGATCAAATGATGTTTGTGTTATAGAATTTGGATTCAATCGATAGTAATAATAACATCGATTAATATGACCTACTCGATTCGAATTTGCCACGTATAAATAAGATGTCGCGGTGTCCTCAAATTTACGACCTATAGGAAAACGCACATCACCGATAGCACTGCGTTTATATAATTTGCTCCAAGCAGCTACAAAACAATCATGCATAGCTAATCGTAAGGCATCATCTTTATCAAATATTTCTAAAGAACCATCATTACAACCTTCAATAATAGCACCATTTTTATCTCTGAAAGCAGTAAATTCAATGATATCAAGATTATTTTCTTTTAATAGATGCAACATATCCTCGTATACAGTGAGTCCAATGTAATCATCAGAATCTACAAAGCCGATATAATCACCATTTGCTGCCTCTATGCCTGTATTACGAGCTGCACTAAGGCCCCCATTCTCCTGATGTATGACCTTAATTCGATCATCATAGGCAGCATATTGATCACAAATATCCCCACTATCATCGGTTGAGCCATCATCCACTAATATAATTTCTAAATGTTGATAGCTTTGGTTTTGAATAGATTCTATACACTTTGCTACATAAGCTTCCACATTATATACAGGTACAATGACCGAAATTAACTCCATTCCCTATTCCCCTTATTGAATACTATCCCCATGTTTGATACGCCATGCTGCGAGTTCGCGCATATTCTTAATCGCATCACCATAGGCTTGAGGCATATTTATGCCTTGTTCCATAAGTTTGCCACTGTTATCTAGATATAATCTATGGTTAAAGACAAATTCCTCTTGTGTAAACAAGCTTGGTACCATAGCTTCATAGGTTTGACCAGGACGACCAACAAGTTCTGCCAAAGTTGGAATGATTTGAATACTCATGCCAAACGCATTAGGAGCAAGCCAGTCTTTATGAATACCGCGACCGTAGAAGATAATCGGAATCGTAGATGCCACATTAGGACTTACTTCACGAGCAAAGGTAAATCGTTCGCTATGGTCCCCAGTGATAACGAAGAGCGCTGATGGATCTGCTTTTTCTTCACTAGCGATAAACTCGCCCATTACATGATCTGCATACCAAATATGACCCATTTCGTTCAATTGCTTGTCAGTTTCTGCAATTGTATCAGGCAAATGACCTTTTACCTTATTAACATCATAGCCTTCCTTAGCTACATTGATGCTATACGGCGGATGATTCGATGTGGTCATGATGACATTAAGGATTTTTTCCCCTCTATGTTGATCCATATACGCAGAAATCACTTTAAATAAATCTTTATCACCTACGCCCCAGGCATTACCGTCTTCGCTAGGCATTTCAGACGCATCGTGGAATTCGTCAAAGCCTTGAGATAGAGCAAAGTTCTTAACATTTTGCCATGTACTAAAGCCGCCGTACCAGAATACAGTTTTGTAGCCTAGCTTTTTCATAACAGAACCAATGCCTAAGCCATATGGTTGTTTGAAACTTTCACCTTCATAGTTGGGATATAGACCTGTATCAGGCATACCAGTCAATAAACCGTTGATAGCCGGCATAGTGCCCGTACCTTGAGCAAGGGCTAGCTGCGTGCTCATCGCTTGAGGACTGGCAGCGTATTTACGACCTTGTTCAACGAGATACGCACCAGGTTCGTTATATTCACTGAGGAATGGCCACAAACCATAGGATTCACCGAGAACGATATTGATGGACTGCGGTTGCTCCGCTAAACGCTCTGTCGTAATAGTTCTTGTGAAAGAACCATCAAAATCCTTACCATTAAATGTTCCACCAATGGCACTGATTTTCTCACTCAATTCTTGAGGTGTTAAGTTGATAACCTCTAGATCAGCTGCACGCTTTGCGATACTTTTAACACGATAAAGAGCCTGCACATCATCAAGAATGGTTTCATTTAACAGATTAGAACTAAGGCGCGCCGCACTTTCCCAGTTGATGGAATTTGTATAGTTAAAAGCACCACCAAATCTAAAGAACAGACCTAGTACACCAATAACCACAGTCAATCCAATACCTGTGATCCATTGCATTTTCTTTGTCTTAGGATACCACATGCTACAAACTAATTGAGTATTAGCATAATCGCTATATTTCTTTGTGCCCCACGACAAGAAACGAACGAGGAACCAGCAAAGGGCTGCGCTCAACACAATAGCGCCAACGATGTACATGAGGGCGTTATATTCATTAATCGCCGTATTTACAATGGCGCTGATATCATCGTTTTTACCATTGATGAGCATTGCATTATAAGAAGAATTGAATATTTTGTAGAACGGAATGCGGCCTAAAAATAGGAAGGTCAACAGTACAGTCGCTATGGAATACACAACCTGTTTAATGCGTAAGGACGGCCATTTAGGTACAAAGGTATGTACCAATGTGCCCCCTAAAAAGCCTAGTAAACACAAAGAACCGACGGTCTTGAGGCTCAATCTAAAGCCTAGCCATAAGGACGTGAGGATATTTTCCATCGTCACAGATGCTAGCTGTGATTGAAATACTGCAAGAAACACGATTCTAAATGCAGTCAACAAAGCAGAGAAAAAGATAAATACCTTAATCTCTGTCTTTATGCCTTCAAATAATCGTTGCCATCGGTTCATCATTAACCCCTAACTGTTTTTCATATAACGTAACTACTCTATACTACCTAACTATAATTATGTTGGATATTTCTTACACTTAGGTCCCTTACATCGCTTGCATTTACCGCATCCGCGGTCGATAGTCCCAGCACTGGCTGATTTTTCAGCATTAGTACTCTCCTGAGCCTTTTTATGGGCCTTACTATTCCATACGGAAACTATCGTTTCTGCTTTTTTTCGGATTTATCTTTTTTCTTATCCTTTTTCTTTTCTTTTTTACCTTTTTTTTCTTCTTTGGACTTTTTATGTTTTTTGTCCTTTTTCTCCTCTTTAGACTTCTTATGGTCCTTAGATTTCTTGCCTTCTTTAGATTTCTTATCTTCTTTAGATTTTTTTTCGTCCTTGGATTTTTTTACGTCAGTTCCATTGATACGCGCCCATTCATCATCAACGCGTTTCAATTGCTTTTTAAGAAGCTTTTCCATCTTCTTATTGGCTTTATCAGAGTCCAATCCAGCTTTTCCAAATAACAAAGCATTTACTGCTGTATATGGATCGATGGAGGACATATTTTCTTCATCCATGTGATGGACTTCTAAGCTTTCCACGCCATCTAGTGGATTTACATCCATATGCTCTACAATGTCTTCCTCAAGGTCTGATATCTCATGTTGGGAGCTTTCACCAGATCCTGTAAAAAGACCACCCATAGAATGCAATTCGTTCAATTTAATATGGTTCATGCCCACTGTAGAATCATGCTGTACAGGAATATCGGATAATTGGACCTGTTCCATAGCGTACATATCGTTAGTATGGCTAACACCCTTGCCAAGATAAGATTTATCAGCAATGATGATATTCTCTTTATCGTCGCCTAACACATTGCCGAACAAATCCTCTTCAAGAGAATCATAGGTATGCAACATGGACATCCGTTTTTGAACCTCTTCAATTTGATTCCACAAATCAACGAGAGAGGATGTATAGTATATGCGTTCCTTAACCTCTAAATATGCTTGGTAAACGATAGCCAATTCAGTTTCATTGAGTCCCTCTTCGGCACCTATTTCTTCAATCATTTGTTGAATTTGTTGATCTCGATCATAACGTTTAATTAAGGCCTTGCGAATACGTTCAATCAATGCTGTGTCGATGATTTCCACGGGTACCTCCAGTCTTCAATACACTCAGCCCTATCCACTAACTTAGTACATACGAATCAATGTATAGAACCATAAAAAATGATTTGATTTTATAATCTCTAATATATTATTATAGCAGAATTTATCTGCTTTTTCCTTAATAATCTAGGTGAAAGTGCCTTAAAAATAGAATAAAACCTCAATTTGAATGATGTCCTAGTCGTACAAATTAAGAACTACTAAAACAAGACTTCAACATTGAGGTTTCTTACATACTAAATAAAGTTAACTGAATACATTAAAATAAATTAACTGAATATACTAAAATTCGTTCCTTTTCATCGCTTTCTTCAAAGAGATTGCTGCAATCAATAGGTTCTTCTTGTTCGAGTCGCACATGGTTATTTAAGAAGTTTTCTACCTCTTCATTAACGTAGTAGAAAAATAGTTTAATTTCACGCGGATGATGATACAGGGAATCAAAGATATTTCCTAGAACGCGCTTAATCGTATGGAGTGCAAAGGGATTAAAGAAAAAGCAACAATCTGCTTGATCTGGCAATTCATAAAGCGCCGCATCAACTAGCACAAAACTCACACGATTGCGAGCTGCTGGGCTTTCACCATTGGTAAGAGCCTTTTCATACAATCGTTCATCGTATTCGATGCCGATAGAGTGACAGCCCGTTTGGTAAGCCATAAAAATGCTAACACGGCCCTTGCCACTGCCATAGTCGATAAGGGTATGTTTCTTGCGAATATGACCGCTATTCGCCAAGCGCTCTAGGACGCAATAATCCGTCGGCTCATACGGATGATGCTCCGTATCTGACCGACTATCATCGCGGCCTGCTGTCTTTATTTGTAAAACCTGTTCCCATTCCTGTTCTGTTGCCATCTATATAATCCTAATTTATAGTATTACTATCATAAAACTTATTAATTTATGGTAGCCATATAACATTTAAATTTTTAATAGATTGTAATTTTACTAAATTATTTAAAGATCTAAATAGGGTACCTTTTTGCTTATTATCTAAAATACATGCTTTCAACTCAATATCTTGTAAACTATTAGATTTTCTTAATGTCCTCTCTACAGAACTATATCTTCTTGTCCAATTATCTTTTTCACTTTTACCAAAACATATAATACCAGCAAATACAAAATAATCATTATGTACTTTATCAAATACACCTGATTCATCTGAATATACAAATATATGCATGATTTATCTCCATAGTAAAAAAACCACCCTTTCGGGTGGTCCCCATGGACGACGATATTACATATCGCTTAAACGCTAATTCGGAGCCACGGGTATACAGCATATCTTATATCTGTATCATTATACTATCACTCCAATATAGCATAGTCAATCTGTTATTCTTATCTATTCTAATATGATATACTAAAGATGTTATATACATTTAAATCATATAAAAAGGAGTGTCTACTTACATGGACAGTGATCTGACCTTAGATTTTATAATTATCGTCGTATTAATCATTGCCAATGGCTTGTTTTCCATGACAGAGTTAGCCATCGTCAATGCTAAAAAACGTAAACTCGAAGAAATGGCAGAGGCAGGCAATGAGCGTGCTAAAAAGGCCTTTGAATTAGCAGAAAATCCAAATAATATGTTTTCTACTATTCAAATTGGTATTACTCTCGTTGGTATTTTAACTGGTTTATATTCTGGTGCGACCTTCTCTGGTCCATTAGAAGAAATTTTAGTAGCTAATATTCCAAGTATTGAGCCTTATGCAGCATCCATTAGTTCCTTACTCATCGTTGCTATCATCACCTATTTATCCCTCGTTATTGGCGAGCTCGTGCCAAAACGATTGGCTTTAAATAGTCCTGAAAGCATCGCCGTTGTAGTATCTAAACCGATTTATTGGTTATCTGTAGCATTGAAACCTATCGTTAGCTTCCTCGGTATTTCTACAGAATTCCTCTTAAAATTACTAGGCGTTACTGTGAAAGAAGAGGCGCCTGTTACAGAATCCGAAATTAACAAAATGCTCACCGAAGGCGTTGCCATGGGTGCGTATGAAGAAGAGGAACCTATCCTTGTGGAAAATATCTTCCACCTAGCAGATATGAACGCTGGTGACATCATGACACCTCGTACACAGCTCAAATGGATTGACCTTAATGGCACAGAGGATGAAATTATGGAAGTCCTCAAAAATGCCAATCATTACCGCATCCCTGTAGGTACCGATTCCTTGGACGAACTAAAGGGTCTCGTAACGGTATCTGACGTATTGGTACAGATCATGCAACGTCCTAGCGAACGCTCTATTCATGATATTATTGAATCTTGTTTGAAAGAACCATTACTCATTCCAGAATCCATTACGCTCATGAAATTGTTGAATGTACTCCGTACAGAAGGCGTTCACGAAACGATCGTTCTCGACGAGTACGGCGGTTTCAGCGGTCTTGTAACCTTACATGACATCATGGAAGAAATCGTAGGTCTCATGCCTTCTGGTGAAGAAGAAATTAAAGAAGAAGAAAATAAAATCGTCGAACGTGAAGACGGTTCCTGGCTTGTAGATGGCCTTCTTGACGTAGACGAATTCAAAGAATTCTTCCACATCGCTGAAGAATTACCAGGCGAGGAAAAAGACTTATACAAAACAATGGGCGGTCTATTAAACGTTCTCTTTGGTCGCATTCCAAAAGAATTAGACAAAGCAAAATGGAATGGCTATACCTTTGAAGTAGTAGATATGGATAATACCCGTATCGATAAGATTCTTGTAACCTATGAAGAACCTATCGTAGTACAAGAAACAGAAGAAAAAGAATAATACTTACTAGCTTGTAGACTTATGAGCATTGTAGATTTTTAAAGAGTGAGTTCTCCTATAGAGGACTCACTTTTTTGTATACCCCCTAGCCGTTTACATATAAATATAGTATTATTAAATTGTATAAAATATATAATAAAATCTAATAGATTTAATAGAACTATTATCTACTATATATCTAATAGCTAAATTAGATATATTCTCATAAAATATATAGTCCTATGAATGCTACCTATATGTAGTTGTGTGTCATAGGACTTATGTGTGGTATAAAGGAGAGATTCTATGAATCAACGAGTCATAGCAACCATAGGAGCCCTCTTAATAGGGACTGCTATAATCAGTGGTTGCGGATCTGAAAAGCAACCGGAGGATACTAGCCTCAAGGTGCGTACCATCACCATCGGTGAAGAATCTGGTACTACTAGTGCTGGCTATGCAGGCACTATCCATAATAAAACGGAAACAAACTTAGCCTTTCAAATTGGGGGTCGCGTCATCAACAAATTTATCAATGTCGGTGATGTGGTGCAAGCAGGCCAAGTAATTGCTCAAATTAATGGTTCAGATACATCAGCTCAAGTACAAAATGCTGAGGGTGCTGTGAAAGCTGCTCAATCGGCCTATGAATTAGCAGAAACTAATGCGAAACGATATCGCGAGCTCTACGCGCAACAAGCGATTAGTAAGTTGCAATTAGACCAAGCAGAAAACCAATTGAATGCCACATCTGCGCAATTACAACAAGCACAGGCTAGCCTCAATTTGAGTAGCAATCAAAATAGCTATACTAATTTAACTGCCCCTGATACAGGTATTATCACTGCTTTCAATATTGAAACAGGCCAAGTCGTAGCAGCTGGTCAAAGCGTTGGTACCTTAGCGGCTGGTCACGACCCAGAAGCAGTCATTGCCCTTCCTGAACAAGAAATGACCAAGGTTCATGTGGGTAGTCCTGCTACTATTACATTCTGGGCTCTACCAGATGTAACCGTGCAAGGTGTTGTGCGAGAAATTTCACCGGTTCCTGACCCTGTAGCGAGAACGTATACCGTAAAAATTACCTTACAAAACCCTCCTAAAGAGGTACAACTAGGTATGACGGTCAATGCTAATCTATCTACCACAGATAGTACAAATATTTCTATTCCATTAACGGCTCTCGTGAAAGACTCTAACGGCAATAATGCAGTGTATATTATCCGAGATAAAAAGGCTCATCTCGTTCCTATTAAGACTGGTGAATTCGGTAAGAACTCTGTCATCGTTACATCTGGTTTAGCTAAGGGCGACATTGTCATCACCGCAGGTACCCAACAATTACAAGAAGGGACGGCGGTTAGTCAATGAAACAATTTAACTTAGCCGAATGGGCCCTCAAACATAAGTCCATTATCTATTACTTCATGGCTGTGCTACTCACCTTTGGCATCTTCTCATATAACCACATGGGCCGTATGGAAGACCCAGACTTTACGATGCGCACCATGGTGGTCGGCATTGCTTGGCCGGGGGCTTCTCCACAAGAAATGTCGGATCAGGTAACGGACAAATTAGAAGAAAAACTACGCGATCTACCTGGCGTGGATTATACAAAATCTTTCACAGATGGCAGCAAATCAGTTATTTATATTAATCTGAAAGAAAATTTACCATCTGATAAAATCCGTCCCGCTTGGGAAGAAGCGCGAAACATGATTAACGATGAATGGAAGTCATTACCACAAGGTGTTCAAGGACCGACCATCAATGACAGATTTGATGATGTATACGGCATTATTTACGCCATTAGCGGCGATGAATTTTCCTACGAAGAAAAGCGACAACAAGCAGAAGACTTAAAACGTCAGCTGTTATCTGTTCCAAATGTTAAGAAAATCAGCCTCATTGGGGTTCAACAACAAACCCTTAATGTAACAATTAATAAAGATAAACTGGCATCCTATAAAATCAGTACTCAACAGCTATTAACGGCTATCAAACAGCAAAGTATGATGGTGCCAGCTGGTATGATTACGACGGATACAAATAATGTATATCTCCGAGTAAACGGTCTATTCGATAGTCCGCAAGCCGTACAAGATATGCCAATTCGCATTAATAATCAAACCTTGCGCCTCGGCGACATGGCTGATGTAACCATGTCCTACCAAGATCCTAGTGCTCCTCAATTCTACTATGAAGGCAAGCCAGCTATAGGTATTGCCATCTCCATGGATGCAGGGGCTAACAATGTAGAATTTGGTGAAGCTATCGATAAAAAGCTAGTAGAGTTGAAGAAAACCATACCTGCAGGCCTCGAACTCAATCAAGTATCTAATCAGCCTCATATTGTTAAGGAATCTATCGGCGATTTCTCTCAATCTCTATTTGAAGCCATCGCCATAGTATTGCTTGTAAGCTTTGCATCTCTTGGCTTACGTACAGGTGTAGTCGTAGCCCTCACCATTCCAGTTGTTGTGTCTACAACGTTCATTTTGATGTATGAAGCGGGTATTTACTTGCACAAGGTTAGCCTTGGGGCTCTTATCTTATCGCTAGGCCTTCTCGTAGATGATGCCATTATCGTTGTAGAAATGATGAGCGTTAAGCTCGAAGAAGGTTGGGGTCACTTTAGATCTGCTACCTTTGCTTACCAATCAACAGCATTCCCTATGCTATCTGGTACGCTCATTACCTGTGCTGGCTTCTTGCCATTAGCATTAGCACAAGGTATGGTAGCAGAGTTTACAAAATCTCTATCCATCGTTGTATTTATGGCTCTCATCCTATCTTGGTTCGCCTCTGTTCTCGTCAGCCCTGTTCTCGGCTATAAAATCATTGAAAACAAGGCTCCAAAACCTGAATCCGAATTGACCAAACGAGACCATATCATGCACAATCTCAGTGTTACATTCTATGACAAGTTTGAAAAACTGTTACATTGGGCTTTAGGTCATCATAAGGTAGTATTACTCATCACCTTAGGTGCCTTTGTGTTGTCTCTACTTTCACTACCACTGATCAAGCAGGAATTTTTCCCATCATCAACGCGTAATGAAATCATCGTATCCATGCAATTTCCTCAAAGTTCATCCATTGAATACACTGCAAATCAAGCAAAAATCATCGATGAACATTTACAAGGTAACGAACACATTTCGACCTTTACATCCTATATAGGACAAGGTTCTCCGCGTTTCGTTCTCACCTTGGAACCTGAATTGCAACGGAATAACTTCTTGCAGTACGTTATCGTTACAAAATCCTTAGAGAATCGAGATAAACTATATGATGAATTAACTTCTTATTTAAATGAAGAATTCCCTTCAGCCCTCGTAAATGCTCAATTTGTACAAATTGGCCCACCATCTAAATATCCAGTGATGCTCCGCGTAGCAGGTCCTGATCAAAAGGTGGTAAAAGATATTGCTAATCAAGTAAAAAGCAAAATGCAAGGTGACAAGGATTTACAGAATATAGCCTTTGACTGGCCAGATACGGAACCAGTAGCTAACGTTCATATCGATCCTAACAAGGCCCGCCTACTCGGCATCGATAGCTATGCTGTATCCTTACACTTGCAAAGTTTATTATCTGGCACTAAATCTGGGGAATACTATGAAGGTAATCAAACAATTCCTGTTACATTCCGTTTAGGAGATAATGAGCAACATAACTTAAGTGCTCTTTCATCCTTACCAATTCAAACAGGCAATGGTTCCTACGTACCGCTTAGTCAAATTGCAACTATCACTATGACGCAAGAAGATGGTATTATCTGGCACCGAAATATGATGCCAACTATTAGCATTCACGCCAATGTAAAAGCTGGTGTTTTAGGCAATGCGAAAACAAAAGAGGTTTATAAATCCTTACAAGACATTCGCGATTCCTTGCCTACAGGCTATACCATTGAACTTGATGGAGCCGCTGAAAAGAGCGTCACAGCTGTACAAAATCTAGTAACACCAATGCCAATTATGCTCTTTGTGATCATGACAATCCTCATGTTCCAATTAAAGCGCATTGCTCTCATGATTATGGCTTTGCTCACAGCTCCTCTTGGATTAATCGGTGTCGTATTAGCTCTCAATATTACAAGAACGCCATTAGGTTTTATGGCTATTCTAGGTATCATCGCCCTTTCGGGTATGATCATTCGTAACTCCATTATCTTGTTAGACCAAATTGAAATCCACAAAGCAGAAGGACAAAAAACACTTGAAGCGATTATCAACTCCGCTACACTTCGTTTCCGTCCGATCATGCTCACCGCTATCGCAGCGATTTTGGGCATGATTCCTCTTATGGGATCTGTATTCTGGAGCCCACTTGCCATCGCCTTTAGCGGCGGCCTACTAGTGGCAACAATTCTAACACTTATCGTATTACCAGTTATGTATGCAAGCTGGTATAAGATAAAATAAAAAAATCCTCCTAGTAAAGTTTTTATGCTTCTATTAGGAGGATTTTTTTGTACAAGCACATATAAAAACAGCAGGGCTGCCACCCTGCTGTTTTTTCTTAGTCGCATGAATACATTGCAACTTACTTATTTCCCTTGTCAAGATTATATTAACACTTACATCTTTCATAGTCAATTAATTATTAAACTACAACAGCTGTACCATTACATGTAATCATAAGCATGCCATTTTGTGCACCTACTGTGCTGTATTGGAAGGATACGCCAATAATAGCATTAGCACCCATTTTAGAAGCCCGTTGAGACATTTCATCAAGAGCCGCTTTGCGGGCACTCATCAAAGAATCTTCATAGCTACCGCTACGGCCACCAACGATATCACGAATACCAGACATGAAATCTTTCACAAAGTTACGGCCTTCTACGACCTCACCAAATACGATACCTTTATACTCTTGAACAGGTTTATTTTCAATATGCATAGTTGTAGTAATAATCATAATTGTATCCTCTCTAATTGACTACAATACATTTTGATTAATTATAACAAGACTTTCACAGAAATACAATCACAAAAAAAGACCTGTTCACTATTTCATAATGAACAGGTCTAATTATGTTATTATTTATCGAAATCGCGGTCTAGGTTAACCTCTTTCAATGGAACAAGTTTTGTTTTCTTGATGTATTTGTAACCTAAGTACACTGCGAAGAAGATTGGCAATCCAATGTACGCAACGGATACGCCATACCAGTCGATTGTATCACCTGTGAAAGCGGAGTAGTTTTGGCCAGCAATGATGATGACGCAAAGGATGAACGCCAAGATTGGACCAATTGGGAATAACCACGCTTTGTAAGGTAATTCACTAAGATCTCTACCTTGTGCAATGAAGGCACGGCGGAAACGATAGTGAGATACAGCGATACCAACCCATGCGATGAAGCCGCAAAGACCGGAGATATTAACAATCCAAGTATATGCAGTACCTTCGCCGATGAAGCTTGTAAGGAATGCAAATAAACCGATTGCTGTTGTTAAGATTAACGCTGGCACTGGAACGCCACGGCTATTAAGCTTACCAAAGATTTTTGGCGCTTGACCTTCTTTAGCGAGTGCGTAGAGCATACGCGTAGAAGAATATAGACCAGAGTTACCAGCACTGAGTACTGCCGTTAAGATGATAGCATTGATGAAGCTAGCAGCAAAGGCAAAACCAAAGCGGTCAAATACGAGTGTAAATGGAGAAATAGATACATTCTCTACACTAGAATTCAATAGATTTGGATCAGTGTACGGAATTAAGAAACCGATAACTGTGAAAGCACCGATATAGAACAATAGAATACGCCAGAAGATTGTATTAATCGCTTTTGGCACGTTCTTTTCAGGGTCTTCTGCTTCACCAGCAGCTACGCCGATAAGCTCAGTACCTTGGAAGGAGAAACCAGCTACCATGAAGATAGCGAGAATGGATTCCCAACCACCTACGAATGGCGCTTCCCCTACTGTCCAGTTCGCAAATCCTGGAGATGTGCCGCCAATGCCAAAGATGAGCATAAAGCCACAGAATAGGAATACGAATACGGTAATAACCTTGATGCTAGAGAATACATATTCACTTTCACCAAAGGTACGTGTGGATAAATAGTTCAAGCCGAATAATATGAGCAAGAACAGAGCAGACCATACAATGGCAGGCACATCAGGGAACCAATATTTCATGATGAGCGCCCCTGCTAATACTTCAGCAGCCAATGTAATAGCCCAGTTAAACCAGTAGTTCCAACCTAAGGCAAAACCAAAGGCAGGGTCTACATAGCGTTTTGCATAGGTCCCAAAGGAACCTGGAATTGGCAAGTACGTAGCCATTTCCCCAAGGGATGTCATGAGGAAGTACACCATGATACCGATGAGGCCGTAAGCCACAAGCGCACCACCAGGGCCCGCTGTACTTACTACTTCACCACCAGCTACGAATAAGCCAGTACCGATAGCGCCACCTAAAGCGATCATATTCATATGACGCGCTTTTAGGGAACGTTTTAAATGTTGATCTTTATTAGAGGTAAACTCTACATTATTATTTTGATTTTCAGTCATGGGACACCTCTTATAAATCTAGATTACGCACATATTTTGCGTTATCTTCAATAAATTTACGACGAGGTTCTACCTTATCGCCCATAAGAACTGTAAAGATTTTATCAGCTTCGATAGAATCCTCTAAGCTAACTTGTAAAATCGTACGATTTTCAGGATTCATGGTAGTTTCCCATAATTGTTCAGGGTTCATTTCACCTAAACCTTTGTAACGTTGGATAGTAATGCCATCACGGCCTATTTCATCAAGCTTAGCTGTAAGCTCTGCATCAGAGTATACATACCAGTGGGATTTACCCTTCTTGATTTGGTACAACGGTGGTTGAGCAATATAGATATGACCTTCCTCTACCAATGGTTTCATATAACGGTAGAAGAATGTTAATAACAAGGTACGGATATGAGCGCCGTCAACGTCCGCATCTGTCATGATGATAATCTTGTTGTAACGGGATTTTGTAATATCAAACTCTTCCCCAATACCAGTACCGAATGCAGTGATCATGGAGCGAATTTCATTATTAGCTAAAATCTTATCAAGGCGCGCTTTTTCTACGTTAAGGATCTTACCACGTAAAGGCAAAATCGCTTGGTAACGACGGTCGCGACCTTGTTTTGCAGAACCGCCCGCAGAGTCACCTTCGACTAGATAAATTTCAGTCATAGATGTATCTTTTTCGGAACAATCTGCCAATTTACCAGGAAGGCTAGATACCTCTAACGCATTTTTACGGCGAGTTAAGTCGCGGGCTTTACGAGCTGCCTCACGAGCACGGCTTGCCATCGTTGCTTTTTCGATGATTTTCTTCGCATCTTGAGGATGTTCTTCGAAGAATGTTCTAAGACCTTCAGATACGATAACATCTGTAATACCTTTAACTTCGCTATTGCCAAGTTTAGTTTTTGTTTGGCCTTCAAATTGAGGTTCCAATACTTTTACAGATACAACAGCTGTCAAACCTTCACGTACGTCTTCACCGGAAAGGTTGGACTCATTTTCCTTGATCAAGCCAGATTTACGACCATAATCATTGAGGGTACGAGTCAAGGCAGCACGGAAACCAGAAAGGTGAGTACCACCGTCAACAGTGTTGATATTATTTACGAAGGACAACAAGTTTTCGCTGTAGCTATCGTTATATTGCAACGCTACGTCTACAACTACGTCATCTTTTGTATTTTCAATATAAATTACAGTTGGATTTACTACTTCTTTATTTTCGTTTAAGAAGGTAATGAAAGAACTCAAACCACCTTCGTAGTGGAAGCTTTCAACACGAGGTTCCTCTTGGCGCAAATCGCTCAATGTAATGCGAAGACCTTTATTAAGGAATGCCAATTCTTGTAAACGAATTTTCAATGTATCAAAGTTGAATACTGTAGTTTCAAAGATTTCAGCATCTGGCTTGAAGATAACTGTAGTACCAGTACCTTCTGCTTTGCCGATTTCATGTAACTCGGAAGTTTTATGACCACGAGCAAAGGAAATCTCTTGAATGATGCCGTTTTGAGCTACTTGAACCTTAGTCCATTCACTCAACGCATTTACTACGGAAATACCTACGCCGTGAAGACCACCAGATACCTTGTAGCCGCCACCGCCAAATTTACCGCCAGCATGCAATTTTGTTAATACTAACTCAACCGCAGACATACCGGATTCATGCATCCCTGTAGGAATACCACGACCATCATCGACAACAGTGATGCTGTTATCTTCATTAATGGATACTTCGATATGCGTAGCGTAACCTGCAAGCGCTTCGTCTACAGAGTTATCTACTACTTCATAAACGAGGTGATGTAAACCGCGAATGGACGTACTACCAATGTACATACCAGGGCGTTTACGTACCGCGTCAAGACCCTCAAGAACCTGTATATTCTGAGCGCCATAATTTTCTTCAGGCATGAAACAAACTCCTCCTAACAATCTATTACACTGTACTGGATTGAAATTTGGTACAACACATGTACAGGATTAAACTTATCTCTTTATTATACTATAAAATTCATCAATTCGCCTCATTAAAGTCTTAATGCTAATACCAGATCCGTAAACGCAATCATCAGTGACCACATAGGTCTTGATTTGCTCCTCTGGTACCATGGCGATATACTCTAGCGTTTCATAGTGATGAATAGGACTTTTATGGGACTTTCCGCCCTTGGCGTGTACCATGGTAATGATGGATTCAATAGGCACGGAAACGGTATCCCCAATATGAACGTACATAGGAATGCCCCCTCTACTTTTCTAATGTCCCATTAAGGGCATCAATTTTGCGCTGTTCTTCTTCAGCAAGGAACTTAGACCGATATTTGTTACATAAATTAATAACGTGCTGATCTGTTAGCTCATCAGGCTTTTTGTGCGTAATGAGCATGGCCACCATATACATATGACGGCGATTGATAGATCCTTTGTAAATTTTATCTAGGTAAAAGTATATGGATTCCCGCATCGCTTCTGCAAAATCTGGGAAGGTACACTGTATAAATTGCTGACAATCGCTATATTTAAAGTACGGATACTTTCTAATGACTGCCTTAATGTCCTTAATATGTTTTCGATGCAATTCATATTCACAGGTCGGACAGATTTCTTTTTTAGATTCCATATGCATGCCACATCGACCACAACGATGATACCCATGCTGCTCTAAATAGATTTCCCGCTTTCGAGCCGTAATTTGTACTTTTCTGAAAGCAGCTCGTAATTCTTCGTTATCCGTTTGTTCTAAAGACTTATCGATGGCTTCTACGTCTTCTTTTGAAAGCACGATATCTGCAAAATTAATCTTTTTTGTAATAATCTGTTCATCAGGCAGAGAAATCGATATATCAGTATTTGCTTTCACATAGCTCTGACGTTTCATAATAAAGCGAATATCTGTGATGACCTCTTGGCGGTAATATTTGTTTATCGCCTCGATGATACGCCGTTTTTGCATCTGTAATTCCTGCATCCACATGGAATTATCTGCACTAATCACCATATCTGGAGGCTTGATAGACACAATTTTCGTATGATCTGCAATGACATCGCCCACTACATCACGCCACTTGTGAACGAGGGTATTTAATCTATATTGTTCCAGTAAATTCAGTTTTGATAAGGCCTTTGGTAGACAAAGATCAAGGCTGTCCATACTGAACCTTTCCCCCTTCACAAGAAATAAATTGAACCGATTTCAAATCTTTAAAATCATGAATATCTGTAGTAGTAATAAATGTTTGAATCCGTTTATGAATAAACTGCAATAAATTCGCTCGTCTCGACTCATCAAGTTCGCTCAATACATCGTCTAGTAGCAGAACTGGATATTCCCCAACCTCGGACTTAATAAACTCAAGCTCACTCAATTTTAAGGACAATACAGCAGTTCGTTGCTGTCCTTGGGATCCAAATTTCTTTAAATCCATCGCATCAGAGAAGAATCGTAAATCATCGCGGTGAGGACCTACGCTGGTGGTCATCCGATGACGATCCTGTGGCAATGCTGCTTTAATGCGCTCGTAAAAGCCTTCCTTTGTAAATTCTAAGGATCCATTATCCATATATGGCTGTTCATAACCAATGGTCAAATTCTCGAGGCCACCCGTCAATTTACGGTTCATCAAATCGATGAGAAGGTTAATTTTCTTCAAGCTTTCTAACCGTTTCTTTACGATAAAGCTCGCCATATCGGCTAATTGCAAATCCCATTCTTCAAGAGGTATGTTTTGCTTTCCTCTATATTCTTTAAGGATCGCATTGCGCTGCTGTAATAATCGATTATACTGCATCAACTGATGATAGTACGTAGCGCTAGTCTGAGAGATTTCCATATCGAGGAAACGTCTACGTCCCGACGGAGTCCCCTTGATGAGTTGTAAATCTTCAGGACAGAAGATAACTGTATTTAATGTACCAATCAGTTCTTTTTGAGATATTTTAGTATCGTTTAAGCGAATATCCTTAGGGCCTTGGCGGAATAACTTAATATTTACCTTTTGTGGCGTATCCTTTTTCTCGAACTTTACTACAATGCCTGCTTCCTCAGCATTGAACATGAGCATATCTGACGTATCGTTGGTCCGATGACTTTTACCAATGGTACCCACATAAATCGATTCGAGGATATTCGTCTTACCAGCCCCATTGGTGCCGTGCAAAACGATAATCTCCGGATTGAATTGAATCGTTACATCCTTGTAATTACGAAACTGGAATAATTGCAGTGAGTCAATTCTCACCGATTAAGCCTCCTCTTGAGTAATCACGAGATCTACATCGAGACCTTCACAAGAAATCACATCCCCAACGCGGCATTTTTTGCGCTTTTCTGTGACAACTTGGCCATTCAAAGTAAGGATGCCTTCATCGATAAAGGATTTAATTTGACCACCCGTTTCAATGATGCCTTCTAACTTCAACAACTGATCAATTTGAATGTACTCCGTATGAATGGGTACCTGCTGTTGCTCTTTCATAACGTCCTCCTATAGTGGACAATTCATAACTATATGGGAATTAGGTAACGATGACTTTTAATCATCATTACCTAATATAGAGTTGTATATTAATTCATTGAAATATACGATATAGTGATATTTTTATCAATAAACAAATAATAGATTTTGACATTTATATTATTAATTATTTAGTACCAGAGTCCAGGTCGCTCGCTGAGCATTTTTCTACGAAAAATTGCACGCTCCGACCAAAGTGATGTGTGGCTGAAACCCAAAGCACAGTTCTTCACTGTGGATTTTCTTAGATAACTTTGTTATCTAGAAAATCTTACGTTCAGAACAAAGCGATGCAGTGTCTCTGTCGTCGCAAGCTCCTCCATTGACTACTGCCCTGCTTTTACTTTTAAGAATTCGTACGAACTGGTGTTACTACGTATGTATAGTTCGGATTATTGTCTTGGCGAATGACAACTGGACCATTTTGTTTTAAGAACAAGTGGATGTTGTCGCCTGTGCTGTGGCGCAAGATGTCGGAGATGTAGCGACCGTTGAAGGAGATTGTGAAAGGTGTACCTTTAAATTCAACAGCTACGTCTTCTTTTGCCATACCGATTTCAGTATTTTGAGTAGACAATGTTACATTGCTTTCAGACCAATCATAACGAATTACGTTATAGCTGATGTCTTTAGCCAATAAGGATACGCGGTCAACAGCACCAGCGAATTCGCGGCGGTCGATAACAGCGCTAGAATCGAATTGGGAAGGAATTACCTTTTCATATTCAGGATAAGTACCTTCGATCAAACGAGAGATAATGTAAATCGATTCAAAGTTGAACACAATTTGTGTGCGGTTCCAAATGATGTTGATTATTGCTGGATTATCTGTTGGTAACAAACGAGATACTTCAGCTAACGTTTTTGTAGGAATGATAGCGCGCATTGGTGTAGTTGCTGGTTCATCGATAGTAATTTTCTTAACAGCCATGCGGTGTGTATCAGTAGCAACCATTGTTACTTCATTTTCTTTGATTTCAAGAAGAGCACCAGTAAATACAGGACGATCTTCGTCAGTAGCAGCTGCGTAGTTTGTTAAATCGATGAGTTCTTTCATAGCAAAGCTATCGATGTTTACATGATCTTGATCGTGAATTTGTTCAACCAAGGAGAAATCATCTGGATGCAATGTTACGAGGTTGAATTCGGAAGAACCAGACGTAATAGTTAAAGAATTGCCCTCTTCTGGTTTATAAAGCTCGATTGTATCGCCAGGTAATTTGCGAATTAACTCTTGAAAATAACGGGAACCTACAACTAATGTGCCAGGTTCTTTGATGTCGCCATCGATGGTTAAACGAATACCGAGTTCAAAGTCGTTACCTTGCAATTCTACTTGACCATTTTTTGTTGTCATGTAGATAGCACCTGGTAAATTGGAACTTGTTTTATTTTGAGATACCTTTTGCAATACGTTGATTGCTTTTTGGAGATTTGCTTTTGGGAATGTAATATGCATATATAACTCCTTTTTGATTTCTATATTTCTATATATTGTAGAAGCCCTAATAATTACTTATCTTGTTTGTAATTTTCTATGTCTGCTATCGTAGATGCTCTATAGATATTCTGCGATAGATCTGTTTCTACTGGTTTTTTAATTGTTTGTTAGTTTTAGTAGTAGTAATAGTAGGGGCCTGTTCATATGTGTAAAAGTGAATTGGCGCTACTAACTGTGCGATTTCTCGGTTGTGTATAACTATGTTGATAGTTTGTAACCACTTATCCACATACTCACAGCAGAGTGCGGTTTTTAGGATATCCACAAAGTTACGCACAATATATCCACAGAGTTATCCACAGGTTGTTAATTTCTGTTTAATTTCAGAAATCATGTTCTTAGTTTCTTCGTTTTGTTCAATTTCCTTCGTAATTTTATCGTACGCATGGAGAATTGTCGTATGGTCACGAGAGAAGGCTGCTGCGATTTGCGGATAACTTTCATTGATCATATCGCGGCATAGATACATGGCGATTTGCCGTGGGAATGCGAACTGTGCCTTACGCTTCTTGCCGAGCAAGTCTTGCTTTTTAATATTGAAATAAGAACTTACAAAATTTTGGATGCTTTCCATAGTGACCATGTTCACCTCTTCGGTATGAACGAGGCCAGCCAAGGCTTGTTTAGTGTATTCTAGGTCGATAGATTCAAGACGTTGATCGATGGATGCGGTGCCGATTAATTTTGTGAAAGCACCTTGCAACACCCGGACATTTTCGCTAAATTGTAACGCCACGTAGTTGATGGAGTCGTTATCGATGCGGATAACGCGATTTTTCTTATATTCTCGTTCTAAAAGTGATCTAAAGATGGCAATGCGTGTTTCTAAATCTGGATTTTCCATGGTAGCAATGTAGCCAGCTTGGAAACGAGAACGGAGACGGTCTTCAAATTGCTCCATATCATTTGGCATCGTATCAGAGGTGAGGACGATTTGCTTGTTGTTATTTAATAACTCATTGAACGTATTAAATAGCTCAGTTTTCGTACTTTCACGACTTTCAAGGAACTGAATATCGTCAATCATGAGCACGTCGATGTTGCGGAATGTGTTGCGGAACAATTTACCTTGGTTACGTTGCAATGTTTCCACGAAAATGTTCATAAAGTTTTCGCTCGTAATGGACATAACCTTCATGTGTGGATGATTTTCCTTGATAGCGTTGCCGATGGCGTGCATCAAATGCGTTTTACCTAGACCTGATGGACCGTAGATAAAGAGCGGATTATAGTCGCCGCCTGGGAACTCAGCTACATTTTGAGCCGCCCCAAATGGAATGCGGTTCGCGTTACCTGTTACATAGTTGTCAAAACGGTACGCTGGATTTAGGTTAGATAAGGATAAATCCACAGGTACATTATCAGATTGTAATGTAGGTGTTGTAGTTTCAACTGTTTTACTAGGCGCTACCATTGGCTCATCTGGAATATTTACAGGCGCTGGTGTGCGGTCGATATAAACAGGCTCCTGATACACCGGTGTGTAGAACTCATCTTGTTGAGCTTTTTCCTCCACTACAGGCGGTAAAGGCATCGGTGGAGCCACTACAGGTGCATCATCGATGAGACTTTCATCAACAAAGGTAGTATCTACACTCTCTTGATTGAAATCGAATAACACCATATCCCGATGGGAACCGATAACCGTAGTAATAGCATCCTGTAAAGCCTTGCTAATCTGCGGCTGCTGATCGATTAAGTTTTTAACAAATGTTTGCATGACCCCTATATGGATCGAATGACTGTCGAGAGACATGGGAATCAACGATGACGTGACGCGCAAGTACAACGCGTCAGGCAAATGTTGCATGTTCTTTTTCGCCTCTTGCAATATATGTTCCCATATATTATTCAAATCAAATGATTGCATGACGTGCCTCTTGTGTATAACTATTGCGATAAATGTGTATAACTTTAGGAATAATGTGTATAACTATTGTGAAAGCTGTGGAAAAACCTGTTATTCCTGTGAATAACCTGTGCACAACTTGTGAATAAGTGAAAATAAAATTCTCTTCCAACCAGATAATAACTGACTTTATAGATTACACAGGTCAAAAGAGAAAAAATGTGGATAACCTTAAAAGTTATCCAACAAAAACTTATAAAAATATATACTTTTTCCTAATTTCAAGTATGATTGTACCAAAAAATAAGTAATTTGTCATTCAATCTGTGGATAACTTTCATAAACTGTTTATAATGTATATTTTAAATTCCTTTGGGTATATCTATTACTTTTGGGATAGGAAGTGAAACTACTTTTATCGCTCCATACGACGCGTAAGTCACTCAAAAAGTAGTTTCACTTCCCCTCCTCCAACCAGATAATTTTATAATTTCTATAAACACAACTGGAAAAGTAATAGATATACCTTTTAGCAATCTACATTAGACCTGTTTATAAAACGTTATCTACACAACTTAAATAAAAATTGGGGAAAGAAGTCAGAGGAAATTAACAGCATCTACTTGTCCCCTTTCCACAACCAGAGATCAAAACATCAATTTTTCCCTTTCCCTTCAAGAGGTTAAAAGGTAAAATTTGTTAAATCTTAGATCCGTATTCTGAAAGACTTTTAAATTTGCTATAAAAACTGATACTACTTTTTATACTGGTGGTAGGTGTTATAGTAGTCATTAGAATGTGTTAGGAGCAGGAATAGATGTGGATTTTTGACCGACTTACGTGTCGTATGGAGGGAGAAAACCACATCTATTCCTCCCCTCTCTCTAACCAGAGATCAAAAGGTAAATTTGTCTTATATAAAATGATTAGAATGTGAGTTCTTGTGTTGTTGTAAATTGATGTTACGTTTACATCGTGTAGTGGTGTGTAAGGTGATATTAGGGTTTACTTAGGGAGGGAATATAGGGTCCTTTTGAGCGACTTTACGTGTCGTATGGAGCGATGAAGGAGCCCTATATTCCTCCCCCTGGAAACGTAACATCAATTATTGGATGAAATGTGTGAT
>OIFU01000244.1_pt1 | contig 38888 bp, 35 predicted proteins | sample 1582141 | NCBI WGS metagenome assembly OIFU01 (sample SAMN07501047, study PRJEB24779) | human gut metagenome | isolation source: stool | host: human infant | place: USA: Pittsburgh, PA
AAAATTACTATCCTTTATTTTGTATTTTTTAATATGAAAATGTAATAATACCTTTGATTTATAGCTAATTGAAATTTGATAATTTACTAGACAGTAAAAAAGCTGACCCCTGTGCAATACAGAAATCAGCTCCTAGCTCTTTAAAGTAACATTTATATTCACTATCTTTCTTTAATATTCATATATTGATACATAAAACAATATAGGATGTATTAATATGACAATATCAAACAAAATAGTTTATAAGACACTTATTATATCTGGTAAAGTGGTTGAATATACTTTTGATAAGTTTACTAAAAACTCAGATAAGGTTAATTCTAATACCCTTCTTAACATTCTATCTCTAAATAGTTCAAGCGAATATGGCTTAAAATATAACTTCAAAAAAATTCACTCTGCTGAAGAGTATAAAAACACTGTACCTATTACAACTTATACAGATTACGAAAAATATATTGATAAGATGTCTAATGGGGAAAAAAATATATTGGTAAACTATCCAATTAGTTATTTTGGACACACCTCTGGCACTACTGGAAGTCAAAAATTAATTCCTGTAACAAAAAAATCTCAAAAATTTGCAGCTAAATATATGGCACTTTTAGTGCCTAAGTTTTCTTATAACAACTTTAAATATGGATATACTTATGGACGTGGCTTAATGATTTCTGACATAGTTATGACTACCTATACCAAGGGAGGTACCCCTATTTGTTCTGCCACTTCAGGAGGAATGAAAAGTATTAAACCAATACTTTCACTAATGTACACCTCCCCAATAGAAGTTATGGAAATAAAGGATAGAGAAACATCTTTATATCTTCACCTATTATTTGCTTTAAAAGAGAAAAACTTAATGTATATAAGTGCTGTATTTATATCTAGCATTTTAGATCTTCTAAGATTTCTTGAAGATAATTACAAGAAACTAATTAAGGATATTAGAACTGGCTCAATAAATTATTCAGTAAAAATAGACTCTAAAGTTAAAGAAAAATTAAACAAGCTATTAAAACCTGATGCAGCTAGAGCTGATTTTTTAGAAAAGGAATTCTCAAAGGGACTTCAAGGAATATGTAAAAGAATTTGGCCAAAACTTATTTATATAGCTACAGTAACAGGTGCAAATTTCTCAGTTTATGATGATAAGGTGAATTACTATACTGATTATATTCCTATTTACTCACCTGCCTATGCTGCAACTGAAGGAATGATTGGCATAAATCCCTATGCTGAAAATATTAGTTATGTAGTTACACCTGATACAGTTTTCTTTGAATTCATACCTTTAGAACACTGTAATGAAGTATCACCTTCAACTTATAACATTAATGAAGTAAAGATTGGAGAAATATATGAAATTGTTCTTACAAATTATTCTGGACTTTATAGATATAGACTAGGTGATGTTGTTAAAGTAGTTGGATATTATAATAATTCTCCTAAAATTGAATTTCTCTATAGAAGAAATCAAATATTAAATATGGTTTCTGAAAAAACAACAGAGGATCACCTAACTAATAGTATAAAAAATACTATGAAAGCTTTGAACTTAAGCTTATTAGACTATACTACATTAGCTGACAATACCCGCTCTCCTGGTAGATATGTTTTCTATATAGAGATACAAGAACAAGCATCCTTACCACTAAAAAATAAAATTGAACAATTATTAGATAAAGAACTTAGAAAATCAAATTTAGCTTATGGAAGATTTAGAAGTAATAATCGTTTAGCAAATCTAAAAGTAATAATTGTAAAGCCAAAAACTTTCTATAAAATAAAAGAGTTTTTACAAAATAAAGGTGTATCTAAAAATCAAATTAAAGTTCCTAGGGTTATAACAACTAATGAAAGAATTAAAAATATAATTAAAAATGAAATAATTAATTTATAATTTTATATAAGAATAGCTAGTAAAACTTTTATAGTTTCACTAGCTATCTTTATATCTTGAAACAATATTTTAATTAACTATACAAACTTTTTAGCCCTAAATACATAGGATACACCTCAAGATAGCTATTTATTGACGCTATTGAGTTATATACTTTATCTAGTTTCTTGTTTATTGCTTCTTTAGCTTTTTCTTTATCTCTAACCTTCTCAAATTTTACCATCTTATTTAATACTTCATATATTTCCTTTTGTCTACTTACTTCTCTTCCATAAGCTTTGTCCACTCTCAACATGTCCTTCACAGTTTTAAGAAGTTCTTTTATATTTGTATCCTCATATACTGACAGAACCATTGGATCTGTTACCTCATATTCTAAAAGCTCCTCATCATCTTCAATATAGTCAATATCAGGGTTTATATATAAAGCAGCCTCAAACTTTTGTATATCTCCAGTCATTATATGAGCATAGGCATTTTTCAAGAAACTATTTGAACATCCATCACTTTCTCTTGGAGTTTCAAAATACTTTTCTTCTACCTCACCCTTAAGATATCTAGAACTTTCTTTAAAGTAATATTTAGACTTTCCATCCTCTTCCATTAAGCTGAACATAAGAGCAAGCTCAAATAATCTATATCCTAATGTAAGGAAACCAATTTCTTCTTCATCCTCATCATATTCACTTGTTTTTTTCTCAACAAATTCTCTAAATTGCAATGCTATCTTTTCTGAATCCTCTAATATTTCTTTAAGCTTGTCATTATTTTTTAATTCATATTGTATATAGAATAAAGTATTTAACTCTGATAAGTACTGTGAAAAGTCATCTGCCCTCTCTAGTTTTTCTTTATTTTTAGAAAGATAAATTTCTGCATTATGCTTTAATACCACTAGGTTGTTTATAAAGTTTTTCTTATTTTTTAATTTCTTAGGCTTTTCCATAAGAATTCTAATGTCTTCATCCTTTAGGTTTTTAATTAAATATTTCTCCACATTAGATAATGGATTTACTGCTTTTACCTTATTAAAATCTAAAAGACTTTCATCTGCTTTAACTATTTTATGAGGCTTGTCTATGATGTCACCAAAAACCTCTGGAAAAGTTATTGATAAATCTACTAACATTAAAAAGTCTGTAATTCCTGCAAACTTCTTACTTTCAATAGATCTTTGAGAATAATTTAAGGCTAACTTTTTATACTCCTCCTTATTTTCATCCTCTGTCAAGTAAAGATACAATGAATAATACATCTTTAGTAAAAACTCATCATTTTCTTTAAAGTAATATCCTGTTCTTTTAGTAGCATAATAATCACACATAATTGAATATATGAATTCATCCATACTACAATAATCCCACTTAAAGGTTCTTATATCATTTTTACTCATAGCTTCTCTATCTCTTGTTACCACAGTATAAATTGGCTTATTGTATTCTCCCAAAACCATTATTTGATGAACTTTCATTACAGCTTTGCTATATCCTATTATTCCATAGAAATTATCTAACTTCTTATTCCTTTCTTCATCATTTATTATATGATTACTAAATAATCCCTTAGCTACATCATTGCTTCTTAAAAACTCTAAGTAAATTTCTTTTTTTCCTGATATATGTGCTACTAAAGCATATAAGAAAATACTTGTTGCTTTAGCTTGCTTCTTATCTAATATATTTATAGAATCTGATATTTTTTGTAAATCATCATCTAAGTTTTTCCTTAAAGTTAATTCTTCAATACATAAATTTCTACTAATTAAAATATCGTAAATTTTTTCTCTTATTATACGATCTCCTTTCTTTTCACTTATACTTTTAAATTTTTTCTTTATCTCATCTTCTGACAATCCCCAAAAATTATTCATTTTCTCCTCCCCTTTTAGTACTTCCACCTATAATGATATAACTTATAATCGCTAAACCAGCTTAATTTTCCCTTCTTTATGCTTGGTCTAGAATTATGAACTACAAAAGGCACCCCATCACTATCTCTCTCATTTGTTACCATGCCAACATGTTGATAAGGCTCAAGAAATAAAATAATATCACCAGGCTGCCACTGTTTTAAATTATCAACATTCTCTGGTATCACTTCACTTGTTAAGGTGTCACAATATTTATCAAAATACACCATTAAATTAGGTACTCTTCTAAAATCAATATGAGGATCTGCCTTGTCCTCTATTCTCCAATAATCATCTATATTATTTTTAATATCCTTATCTACTAAGTCCTTTAAGTTTATATCTATTGAAGAAAAAGCTCTCCATATAACATCAGTACAAACTCCCTCATCCTCTGGTGGATATCCCCCTACATAATAGGCATCCACATATTTTGTATTTGAATCTAGCTGCTCTTCTAAATTATTTGAAATATCAATTGGATCTGGAACCCCATTATTATTTCTATCAGCTCTTGAGTATTCTTCTGGGACCTCTATCTTATTCACAAATGGTTCAATCTTTTCTGCAACCTCTGGCTTAAATTTTTTAAGAACTAAAACAGTTGCTGTAGTTACTACAAACATTGTAATTAAGGTTATTATTATTTTCTTTTTCCTACTTATCATAAATTCCCACCCCTTCTAACCTTGCATTCCTTCTTGTCCATCATAATTTACTTCTTTTTTTCTTTATATCCATAATTATATAATCCATAATAAGTTTTACTTAATTCCTCCTCATGCTCACGTACCCACTGTATTAAATATTCATTAGTTAAATAGCCCTTTACATACATAATTACAATATCTATTGTTCTCATAAATCCTCCAATATTAAATATTTCTTTACAGCTAAAAAACTATGTTATTATATTTAATTTTACCACTTTATATACATAATTTCCTAAGAAATAAAAAATGTGGAGTGGATATTTATTTTGTTTGTTCCGTGGCTAGGCTCCAAGTCACATCACACAAATATCCCCCCCACTCATACTAGAGGTAAGGAAATTATAATAATACCTTTGAGTTATAGATAATTAAAATTTTACATTTTCCTATATATTAAAAAAAAGACCAAGCAATTTAGCTTAGTCCTTGAAAAGTAATTTAATTTAAGTTTTTTTGAGAGTACTTTACCCATGTATAGAATATAAGGATTATTCCTATAATAAGGCACCCAGCACTTATTGCCTCAATAAATCCTGAGAAAAATTGTTCATAAGCTTTTTCACCAGGTTGCCATATAAGTGAATAAATTGCTGTAATAAATGATATTAATATTGCACATAAAGCTCCAATTAATGATTCATTTCTTTTTAACTTTTTAATCTCACTTAGTAATGAATTTATAGTTTTATTACTTTCTACCTCTACATTTTCTTCTTCAATATATTCACCCTTTAATAATTCACTCATAGATACATCCAACACCTTACTTATATCTTCAAATAATGAACTATCAGGTAGGCACTTACCACATTCCCTTAGTTAAAAATATTACCCTGTTTTATTACTCAATTTTTCCGATAAAGCGATAGTATATCTCGATTTCCTGTATTCTTTCACCGCTCTCGTTTATCTCTGGTGCATGAATAAGGATTTTCTCAATCATTCAGTATTCCATTTTCAAATACAGATGTTAACTGCCCCCTGCTGAGTTAACACTACTGCAAAATGCGGTTTCGCATTATAAATACAGCGTTTTCCGCTTACTAACGTCTATTGTTTCTTGTCTTTTATGCCCCCTTGTTAGATAACGGAGGCTTATAAGGCTCGCTAACGCTCGCCCAACCGCCAAAGTGAACCAGCCACTCGCCAGCAAGCTGGCGTGGCGATATGTCTTACGACCGCCACCGTGTCTGGATCACTCTGTCTGTATAATTACATCTATTTATTCAAAACAAAACTATCTAATAAATTTTTTTTACTAAATAATAATCTCATATCAAATTAACTACTACAATTTTTTTGCAGATATAAGTAACATCATAGGGCGACGCATTTCATTTTGCATTCCAGGAATATTCATCATATTTTCTGGTGGTTGAGGCTCAATAATATGCTGAAACATAAATCCATTTTGCAATAAGGTGTTAAGATATGTTGTTAGTGTTCTGTGATACTTTATTACTTTTTCTCCTAGAAATACAGCTTCTCTTTTTCCTTCATAATAATAATTATCAACTGGAAAATGAAGAATATTTCCGTCTTTGTCATAATACCAGTCTTGTGTTCCATGAGATGTAAAGACAGGGTGCTCAACAGAAAAAACAAACTCTCCACCTTTTTTTAGCCACAATGATATATTTTTTACTAATAGTTCAAAATTTTCTACATAATGAAATGCCAATGAGCTTAATATTATATCAAATGTTCCTGTTTGAAAATCTAAATCTTCCATCGCAACACACTGATATTTAATTCTCGCATCATTATTTTTTTGAATGGCAACTTCTAACATTTTGCTTGATATGTCTGTTCCCAAAACAAAGTCTGCCCCATGTTCAACTGCATATTTACAGTGCCAACCATATCCACATCCTAAATCTAAGACTTTCTTTTCTTTGAAAATAGGTAGAATTTTTTTTAATTCTGACCATTCTCCAGCACCATCTAATCCATTTTTAGAGCGTTCCATTTCACTATATTTTTCAAAAAATTGTTCGTTGTCATATTTGTTTTCTTTCATTTCTTATTCCTCCATGTAAATGTTCTCTTAAAGTTATATTTACATGGGTTTATGCAATTTTTTGAGCAATGATACCACCACACATTTTAATCACTCCTTTATAATTTACCATGGTTGATTATAACATGGATATATAGAATCAATCATTATATATGAGTTCTTTGTTGTAAAAATTATTTTTAATATTTTATAAAGAAACTTCTTTGCAAGCAGGTAAACACAGGTTATTTCTTACTTAATATTCTTTTGTTTGGGAAACTCCACATTCCCATTTAGAAACTGCTTTATCAGTTACATTTAGATGTTCTCCTAGTTCTGCCTGTGTAAGTTTTTTCTTTTTTCTAGCATCTGCTATAAATACTCCTATTTTTTTTGTATCCATAATTACACCACCTTTAATATCATTATAATTTCAATGGCATTAAATCTAAACCTACCACAGGTAGAATTGGTAGAGTTAATGTAGAACATCACAATGAACTTTACCTAAATTTTGCGCGTACATCAATAAGTTTTAGTACATCACTAAATATTTCATCCTTACCTTCTAAATCTATCATTAACCAACGTTGCCCCATTCCCTCTTTGGTTTCATTATATATCCTCTGAATTACTGGAGATAAATTAAATAACAATTCTTCCACAGCTTCCTTTTCTTTCACTCCAACTACCACCAATACAGTGAAATAATTTTCTCTTGGATATACTGTGCATAGTGTTTTCCCAGACTTTTTAAATTTAATATTCCATCCTGACTCCCATGAACATTTACTAAACTCTACTTTATATTTTACATTATATTCTTTAACTATCTCTGCACAGAAATCATTAAATAATGAATTTCTAATATATTCACTTATTTCACCTATGTCTGGACAATAATTATAATTTTTAATATCTATCATAGTATTCTTATTCCTTTCAAATACCTATCCACTTCTTACAATAATTTACCATTCCAATTGTAACATAAGCCAATGATCATTTTTAATATCATTGGCCTAATTTAATATCAAGTTCTTTAATTATTTCCTCTTCACTATTATTACAACTTACTCCACCCACAATTATATTTGGCTTTGTTTTTCCATGAAAATCACTGCCACAAGTTAAAAGTAAATTATTTCTATAAGCAAAATCCCTATAAAAAGCTATTTGTTCTTCATTATGATAACTGCTATACACTTCTAATCCCTTAACTCCGCTAGCAATTATTTTTTCTAATAGATTAAAATCTTCCTTTATATTATTACCTGGATGAGCTAATATAGGAACTCCACCATTGTCTAAAATAACTTTTACAGCCTCTTCTAATGAGATAAACTTCACCTCAACATATGCAGGTTTTCCTTGAGCACAAAAATCCCAATAGAAATTTACAAATGGATTATCACTTCTTGACCCATTTTTATAGTAAGGTTTAAGTAGTGGATTTTCTTGATTTTTATCAAAGCTCATTGCTGCTTCAGCTATCATCTCACCATTAACCACTCCATTTTTAGATAGTTTTTCTATCATTTCATCCTCAAAATTTATTCCTAGTTCCCTAACTAATCTCATTCTTTCTTTTGAAGCAACCTGCTCTTGTTTTATTATATTAGCTTCTATTTCTTCAAAAATATCACTTTTATAATCTATTCCATATCCTAATACATGTAGGTTTACACCATCAATACTACAATCTAATTCAATGGCTGGAATTATTGTAATATCTTTATCTTTAATATATTCTTTCCCCTCTTCTATTCCTCTAACAGAATTATGATCAGCTATTGCAAAATATTTTACCCCTCTTTCTATACAAAGGTCTGCTAACTCTTTAGGCGTAAACTCCCCATCATCACTATAATTTGAATGCATATGCAAATCTATATAACTCATCTCTTTTCCTCTCCTCTAAAATCTATTTATAGAAGTCAAAATTCCCCTTACCCTTCACTACTTAGTATCCAATTTTAAGCATCTATATTATTACCAAAAATTCTATATCATCTCTTTTGAAAATTCAAGGTCTCCTCATAAAAGCAAATGAATATTTGCTTCAAATATAAATGAATATCTAAATTAGAAAAAATAAAATCCAGCAACTTATACATTGCTGGATTTAGTTTCTTAACTTTAAAATTTTTCTTAAGAATGTCCCCTCATCCCCCTATGTTTACTATATATTACTATTTTCTTTGTTCTAATCCTTTAATATTCTTTTAGGTCAAATATATATTAACTAACTCTACTTTTAACATGATAAGTTATTATTACTCCAGTTTATCATCTTTTCCATAATAGGTAATAACAACAATCCTGAATCACTTAAATAATAGGTAGATTCAACTCTATTACTAATTATCTTTTTATCATTAATTATAACATTATTACTAATTAATAAATCTAATTGTTGTGTTAGCATCTTTTTGCTACAACCATCCAACTCTCTTCGCAACTCTCCAAATCTAACCTTTTTATCTTGAATACTCCATATTATTGCAGCGACCCACTTTTTTCCTAATATATTCGATAAGGCTTCTACAGGGCAGTCATATATAATTTCCTCTACACTATACATTTTATAACCTCCTATACTATTTACCATGATTTATTCTCTTATCAAAGTTAACTTCACTTATTTTAAAAGAATATGCTGCTACAATAAGTATTATAGATATTATTTAAAAAATAATATTTTCACTAGATACAATTTTTATAGTTTATAACAATGAAAATAAATCATTTAATGCTTCACTCATAGTAGGATGAGTAAATATATTATCTCTTAAGAATGTATAATCTTGACCAGTATTAATAGCAGTACTTACTATATTAATTATCTCACTAGCTTCTGTACATAATAATGTGCAACCAAGTATTTTATTAGTCTTCGCATCAACTACAGCCTTCATCACACCTTCTATTTCATTTATAACTCTTGCTCTTGGAATCGCTGCTACTGATAATTTTGCCACCTTAATTTCAAATCCTTTTTCTATTGCTTCTGTTTCACTTAAGCCAACCCTAGCTAAGCTTGGTTCAATAAATACTGAATATGGGATAGCTCCCCTATCATCAGTTGTTCTTTTACCTTCACCAAATAAGTTGTCTTTTATAATTCTAAAATCATCTAAAGAAATATACGTAAATTGTAATCCACCATTTACATCTCCAATAGCCCATATATTAGGTATATTCGTTCTTAATCTATTATCAACTACTACTGCTCCCCTATCTGTAGTTTTCACTCCTGCTGCTTCTAGGTTTAACCCTTCTGTGTTAGGTTTTCTACCTGTAGCAATTAAAACTACGTCCCCCTTAACTTCTGTTTCTAAATTAGTTAAAGTATCTAAATATGTAACTGTAATTTCATTTCCCTCTTCTTTAAATGACTTCACTTTTGAATTTAATACAAAGGAAATACCTTTATTTTCTAATATTTCTTTTATATTATTAGATATATCTTTATCTTCTCTTGCTGCAAGTCTATCTCCTGCTTCTATGACAGTTACCTTTGATCCAAAGTTTGCATATATTGATGAAAACTCAAGTCCAATATATCCTCCACCAACTATTATTAAATGTTTAGGTAGTTCTTTTAAATCCATTATTGTAGTACTTGTATATATTTTTTTACTATCATTTATTCCAGGAATATTGGGTATTATAGTAGATGCTCCGGTATTTATAAATATGTTTTCACCTTCTAAAATTAATTTACCATCTTTACTATCAATTTCAACTTCTGTACTTGATACAAAAGAAGCTGTCCCATTATATATATGAATATTATCAATACTATCTAACATTTTATAATTTTTTTCTCTTAGCATTTTAATTAAGTTTTGTTTTTCTTCTGCCCCTATTCTATACTCATTTGCTTTTTCTTCAAAACTATTTAAATTTTTATATAAAGAAAGCTTAGATTTATGTACTAATGTTTTTGTTGGAATACACCCAATGTTAATGCATGTTCCCCCATACATCTTATCTGATCTTTCAATTAAAGCTACCTTTTTTTCCTTGCTTCCCCAAAAATCCTGCAAGTGTTTTTCCACCTTTTCCAAAACCAATTATTATAGAATCATATTTACTCATATTATTCTCTCCTTCTATTGAAAATTCAAGCTATATTATTTTATAACTTATATTATTTTACTAAGATAAATTAGGATTTTCATCTAAATCACTTTTACTATACTAATTTATCCTCTTATCTTAACTTGATTTTATTTTATATAATTGATCATATTTAAACAATTAGGCACTTTTAAGTTACCCAGTAATTCAAACGTTACTTATAAAAACGCTTAAACAAACTTAACATTTGATTAAAATTCCTTTGTTCTCTTTTCTTTAGGATTTAACAAGATTTCCTCATGTTTTCCTTTCCTAATTCATTAATTACATTAAGAACCATAAATATCATAAATAACGATATTGTACTTATTATTATTCTTAATATTATTTTCATTTATCTTAACTTATTAAATTCTTAACTCTCTATTAGGTTAATATATATCTAAATTAGCACAAAATAAAATCCAGCAACTTACACATTGCTGGATTTAGTTTCTTAACTTTAAAACCTATCTAAAGAAGATCCTTCAACCTCCTATGTTTACTATATATTTTTATATTTGTTTCTTTATATATTTATAACAATATATAAATATATAAATATTTTCTTTGCTTTAATCCTTTAATATTCTTTTAGGAAGAATGTATGCTGCACTCATAAACAATATCCCAACAATTAATAGTCCAACAAATCCCACATTAAAAACTGATGGATACTTATCAGAAATATTAAATAAAGTTAACTTACCCATATTTAATGCTGCAAATAATCCAAGTCCCTTAAAATATCCATAGGACATTGAAAATGCAAAAGCTCCAACTAATCCACCTAATATAGCTGCAACAGCTCTTTTAACGCCGTTACTTCCAACTGCACCAATACAAGTACCTGGACATGTTCCCACAGCACCAAATGCAACTCCAAATAATAATCCGCCAATTATACCCCCTAAATTCATAGTCTTAACACTTAAATGAGATGTATCAAATATTCCAAATAAACTTGAAATAGAAAGTAATACACTTGAAAAGCCTATTGCAAATAAAATTATCTTAGCCAAAGATAAGTCCTCTAATCTCAACATTTTTAGTATATTTTTAAAACCTGTAGCTCCTACATATGCTAGTGCAAATCCAAAGAAGCCCCCAAGTAAAATTGCCAATAAAATTTTCATATATTTTTCCTCCTTAGTTTGCTTTTTTAATCTTTTTAACAATTATAGCTGTTGGTATGGCAGTAGCAAAAACAGATATTGCAAATACATAGCCACTTATACTACCTTGCATCATTCCACTCATCATATGACCACTAGTACATCCATCAGCCATTCTTGCTCCATATAGTAGTAAAAATCCTCCAATAAAACTAGGTACATACTTTCTTATAAAACTTTTTTTATTATCATCTAATACACATGATTCCACATTATTATCTTCTTCATTTTTCTTCTTTCTGCTAAATAACAAATATCCTAAATATCCACCTACTGGAATTGATAATACAAAAATAAAATCATAATTTAATGGATTCTTTATAGACTTGGCTAATTTCCCCTCTGATTTATCATAATATGCATTTGAACTTTTATATCCAGTTTCTCTACTTGAATCTTCAACTATTACATCACTATCTACTACAGTATGTACTATTCCTGATAACACTGAAAATTGAGTTGAAACTCCTATTGGTTTAACAAGTAAGATAGCTATAAAGAATGAGAAACCTAACACTACAGCACCTTTTATCCAATTATTTTTATTCATTTCTTTTCCTCCTTAAACTTTTATCATCGGTTTGTTTACACTATACATAATTTTTATTTTTTTTTATGTGACAAAGTCACATAAATTGATTTTACTAACTTTTCCTTCCTACTATGTAACAGACCTTCTATTTAAATATTAATTCAAAAAATTTCCAACTTTTTATTTACATTTAATGTATTGAATGATATTATATACCTACAAACCGACCATCGGTCGGTTGAGGGAAAAGAGGAATTCTTATGAAAGTTATAAAAAATGGTGAAGAAAGAAAACATGAGATACTTGATATAGCTAAGGAATTATTTATAGAAAAAGGATATGAAAATACTAGTATTGTTAATATTCTTGAAAAAGTAGGAATTGCCAAAGGTACACTATACTACTATTTCACGTCTAAAGAAGAAATTTTAGATGCTATTATAGATAGAATTTCAGAAAAAATATTTTATAAGGCACAAGAAATTTCTAAGGACCCTTCACTTTCAGTTCAGGAAAAAATCCTTGGTGTGGTAATGTCACTTAATATAGAAGATGATAAGGAAAAGAAAATTGTAAATAATATTCATAATCCACAAAATCTTCTTATGCATCAAAAACAATTTGATTCTATTATTGATAACGTAGTTCCAATTCTTACAAAGGTTATTTGTGAAGGAATTGAAAAAGGAATATTTAATACTGATTATCCTCTAGAAACAGTTGAGATGATTTTAATTTATACCCAAACTGTCTTTGATAGTAATAACAACCTATCTATGGAAGAAACTTTAAGAAAAATTTCAGCTTTTATTGTTAATTTAGAACGTTTATTGGGCGCTGAAAAAGGAAGCTTTGATTTTATAAAACAAGTATTTAATTAGGAGGTAAGGTTTAATGGAAGGTTTAAATAAATCCTTTAAAAAGTTCTTATTATTATGGTCAGGTGAACTTATTTCTGCCATTGGAAGTGGATTGACTTCCTTTGGTCTTGGAATTTATGTATATCAGCAAACAGGACGGGTATCTTCTACTGCTCTAATTACTTTATTAGCTTTTTTACCATCACTATTGTTAAGTCCAATAGCTGGAGTACTTGCAGATAGATATGATAGAAGGCTACTCATGATTTTAGGAGATAGCTTATCCGCCCTAGGACTCATTTATATATTAATATGTATGATAAATGGTGAGGCTACACTTTATCCAATAGCTATTGGAGTAACTATAAGTTCAATATTTTCATCACTTCTTGAACCTGCATACAAAGCAACTATTACAGATCTATTAACTAAAGAGGAATTTTCTAAAGCAAGTGGACTTGTTCAAATAGCAGGTTCATCTAAATTCTTAATCTCCCCTATTCTTGCTGGATTTTTATTAAGTTTTTCAAATATAAAGCTTTTGCTAATTATTGATATATGTACTTTCTTTGTAACTGTAACAGCTACACTTATTGTTAGAAAGGGACTTCAATCTAAAGCAATTGAAAAAAAAGAATCCTTAACTTCTGAATTTAAAGAAGGATGGAAGGCAATTACAAGTAATAAAGGAATATTTACTTTAGTAATTTTAGGCTCTATTCTCACTTTATGTTTAGGAATAATACAAACCCTTGCAACACCAATGATACTATCCTTTTCCAATGCTACTACTTTAGGAGTATGTGAAACTATTTGTGGCACAGGAATGCTTGTCTCAAGCGTAATTATTGGGATGATATCAATTAAAGAGGGTTATTCAAAAATATTATCTATTTCATTGTTTATGACTGGAACTTTCATGGCTATTTTTGGATTAAGAGAAAATATAATTTTAATTTCTATAGCAGGTTTTTTATTTTTTGCTACCCTTCCTTTTGCAAATACAAGTATTGATGTTTTAATTAGATCAAACATACCTAATGAAGTTCAGGGAAGAGCTTGGGGGCTTATTGGACTTATATCGCAGCTAGGATATGTTATTGCTTTTGGATTTGTAGGAATTATTTCTGATAATATTTTCAATCCTATGCTTACTGAAGGAGGCATACTTGCAAATAATATTGGTAAAATTATTGGAACTGGTACTGGTAGGGGTACAGGCTTATTAATTATTATTGCTGGGATAATTCTTTCTATAACAGCAATAATCCTCTACTCTATTAAGTCAATTAGAAAACTGGAGGATCAATATGTTTAAAAGATTAATTATTAATGATATAAAAAGAAGTAAATTTGTAACCTTAACCACATTGCTAATAGTTACTGCATCATCAGTATTACTTTCGCTAGCTATAACTCTTGCAGTTAACTTATTAGGCTCAATAGATACACTTATGATACAAGCTAAAACACCTCACTTTATGCAAATGCATTCAGGTGATATTAATTTAAGTAATATAGATAAATTCGCTAAATCTAATAATTTAGTTCATGAATATCAAGTAGTGCCCTTTCTTAATGTAGAAGGGTCAGAAATTATTGTTAATGGAAAATCTCTTGGAGATAGTGTTATTGATAATGGTTTTTCTATTCAAAGTAAGAATTTTGATTATCTTTTTGATTTAGATGGCAAAAACGTTGAGGTTTTAGATGGTGAAATATATCTCCCAGTAACATTTATGAAAGAAAAGCAAGCTAAGATAAATGATTCAGTGTATGTATATGGCAAGAAGTTTACAGTGGCAGGATTTTTACGTGATTCTCAAATGAATTCTTCTATGGCTTCTTCTAAAAGATATTTAATTAGTAAAAATGATTTTGAAAATATTAAAAGTCTTGGAGGCATGGAATATTTAATTCAATTTAGATTAAAAAACTTATCAGATATTAATAAATTTGAAAATCAGTATGTAAATGCTAATCTTGAAGCAAATGGACCAACTATAACTTACCCATTATTTAAGATGATTAATGCAATGTCAGAAGGTCTTATGATAGGAGTAATCATACTTGTTAGTGTACTTATTTTATTAATTGCTTTTATGTGTATTCGCTTTACTCTAATTGCAAAAATGGAGGATGATTATAGAGAAATCGGAGTAATGAAAGCAATAGGTCTTTCTATTTCTGATATTAAGAAAATATATCTTACAAAGTATGCCTTTATTGCTGGAGTTGGATCATTACTTGGTTTAATAATATCTTTTCCTTTTAAAAATATGCTTTTAAAGAATATAAGATTATATTTTGGTAATGGAGGAAATAATGCAATATCTTTAGTAGGTTCATTATTTGGAGTAATACTAATATTTCTTTTGATTATATGCTATGTAAATAGAGTTCTTAAAGCTTTTAAGAAAATATCTCCATCAAGGGCTTTAAGTAATAATTTATCTTCAGAGAAAACATCAAATACGAATTATTTTAGTATTAAATCTTGCAGCTTATTTAGTAGTAATATTTTTCTTGGAATAAAGGATGTTCTTTCAAGGAAAAAGCTTTATATAACAATGTTAATTGTACTTATTTTAGCTACATTTATAATGATTGTTCCTCAGAATCTATATAATACTATTTCTTCAAAGAGCTTTATCACATATATGGGTGTTGGAGATTGTGATATTAGAATAGATATTCAACAAAAAAGTGATATTAAAAATAAATCTGAAAGCATAGTAAAAACTATGAAAAATGACAAGAGCATTAGTAAATATGCCCTTTTCTACACAAAATCTTTTAAATTGAAAAATGCTGATGGTAGTAGTGACAACATTAAGGTTGAGCTTGGAGATCATAATTCCTTTCCAGTAAAATATTCAAAAGGAAGTTCACCAGCATCAAATAATGAAATTGCTCTTTCAGTAACTAATAGTGAGGAAATCAATAAAACAGTTGGAGATACTATAGTTCTTAATATTAACGGACAAGATAAAAAATTAACTGTATGTGGGATTTACTCTGATATTACTAATGGAGGGAAAACAGCCAAGGCTACATTTAATAGTGATTTAAATGACATTATGTATTCAATTATCTATGTAAAAGCTACCGATAAGTCAAATTTAGATAGTATTTTTAATAAATATTCAAAAGACTTTACTTATGGAAAAGTATCACACATTGATGAGTATATTAGTCAAACTTTTGGTTCCATAAAGGATTCTATAAAATTAGCATCTACTGCTGCAATGATAGTTTCTATTATAATAGTAGCCTTAGTTACATTATTATTTATAAAGATGCTCATCTCAAAGGATAAATATCCTATTGCAATAATGAAGTCCCTTGGATTTACTAATAATGATGTTACAGTTCAATACATTGTAAGAGCTGTAGTAGTTTCAATTTTAGGAATTGTTTTAGGTACTATTTTAGCTAATACTCTTGGAGAATTACTTGCAGGTTCTATACTTGCCTCTCTTGGAGCAACAACATTTAAATTTATGGTAAACCCTATAGTAGCTTATATACTTTCCCCAGTTATACTTATTTTAACTGTAATAGTATCTTCTATAATAGTTACTGCAAATTTGGGAAAAATTAAAATTTCAGATAATATAAAGGAGTAAGAAGATGAGTGAATTATTAATTGGAAAAAATATAAAAAAATCCTATGGTGAAGGCAATGAAAAACAAGTGGTATTAGATAATGTTTCAGTATCTATTAAAACAGGTGAGTTTATTTCAATAATGGGGCCATCAGGATCTGGAAAGTCCACACTTATGTATGTATTAAGCGGTATGGATGTTCCAGAGGGAGGAAACGTTACTTTTGATGGTGATGATTTAGCTGTTATAAAAGAAAAAGATTTAGCAGAAATAAGAAGAACAAAAATGGGATTTATATTTCAACAACCAAGCTTGCTAAAGAATTTAAATATAGGTGATAATATTATTCTTACTTCTGTACGCTCTAATAGAAAAAATATTAAAGACATTTTGATAAAGGCAGATAATCTTATGAAAATGACAGGAATAGAGAACTTAAAGAATCGTAATATTAATGAAGTTTCTGGAGGTCAACTTCAAAGAGCTGGAATATGTCGTAGTTTAATGAATGACCCTAAGATAATATTTGGTGATGAGCCTACAGGGGCACTTAATTCTAAATCAGCGGAAGAAATAATGGATTTATTAAGACATATTAATAATAAGGGTACTACAATAGTGCTTGTAACTCATGATCCAAAGGTTGCATCAAAAACAGAACGTATTATGTTTATGTCTGATGGGAAAATACAAAGTGAGTTAAAACTTTCAAAATATGATGGTAAGGATATTGATGAGAGAATGGAAAAGGTACTTGGGGAAATGAAGAATATTGGGATATAGTTAGCATCATTTTTAACTATAAAAATAGCCTTATGCTAGTTATATTAACGCATAAGGCTATAAACCTCACTTACTTTCACTCTGTATAAGTTCTGCTACCCAAATATTAATAGAATTTCAAATTCAAGTTCAACTATGTTTTTATAAAAAATAAGTATTAAAACCTACTAAAATTCTACTACTTATTTAGACTTAATATATAACCTTTATTAGTACTATTAAAAAGATATAAAATACTATGCCTATAAAGGTATAAATAAAATATATATTTTCAACTCATTTCTTTCCATTCAAACATTTATTACAACAAAAAATATCAAACTTGTTCCGTCTCAAGCTCCAAGTCAAATGGAAACAAATATCCACTGTACTACTTTATAAAATTACTATCCTTTATTTTATATTTTTGATATAAAAATGTAATATACCTTTGATTCATAGCTAATTGAAATTTTATACTTTACTAGTCAGTAAAAAATGCCATATTCACTTCTATCATGAATATGGCTAAACATATTTATTATTTGCTTCTTGATTCGTAAATTTCTTTTTCTACATCTATAAACACCTTAGCTATAACTCTATAAGCCTTTTCCCAAGCATCAATAATATCATCTGTTGCCGCATCACCTAAAACCTCTTTGATTGCCCCTAAAAGGTTAGCTCCAACTATTGGGTAATGTTCTTCTTTAATTTGAGCATCACAGTGTCTTTCTCCTATTGTCTTTACCGCTGGTAATAAAGCTTCCAAGTTGTCTATATTTTGAGCAGCTGCTAATACTGTCATAGCTAATGCTTTTGGTTGCTCTCCTGAAGCTTGTCTATCCATATTAAATAATGGCTTAACCTCTGGATTGTTTTCAAACATATTTTTATAAAAAGTTTTTGTAATTTCTACTCCATGCTCCTTTAATGCTGGTACTGTACTTTTAATTATTTCTATTGTTCTCTGATCTAACATATATAATCTCTCCCGTAATCTTTAATATATATTATTTAATAATAATTATCTGTTGATATATTAAATATAACACAAAAATTTAAAATGTGCAAGTAAAATACACATTATTCCCTCAAATTTACTCTGTCTTGATTCTGAAAATAGTAATATAAATATTTGTATGTAACTATTATAATAATCATTTATTTTGTTATAATATACTATATTTAAATCTCAAAGGAGAAGAATTATGCAGATATCAAAATTTACAGACTATGCTTTTAGAGCGTTAATATATCTAGCTAGAAATAGAGCTGAAAATACTACTATTGATAAACTTGCTGAACATCTAGAAGTATCAGAGCACCACATGAAAAAGGTTATACATAAACTTGCCAAAACAGAATATATAATATCAACTAAGGGTAGAAATGGTGGATTAAAATTAGGTGTAGAACCAATTGAAATAAACCTTGGTAAAGTTTTAATATCAACTGAAGAAAACTTAAACTTAGTTGAATGTATGAATAATCCTAAACTTTGCCCTCTAATGACTAGTGGTTGTAAGCTTAAAGGTATTTTCTCTAAATCATTACAGAGTTTTGTTAATGAGCTATCTCAATATACTCTAGAAGATATACTGTAATCTTATAGTATATCTTCTTAAATTTTTCTATCTACATTATAATCAATACTAATTGCAACTCCTTAATATAAACTTACCACTATTAAAATTTTATTGAGGAAATCAATAAAGTTCCTACTTAAACAATAAACATATTATGCTTAATGTTGTAGGAACTTTATTAAAAAAATATATAACAGCTTAACTTTTCACTTAAGCTCTAAACATTTATTTTATTTTATTTGCTACCATAACAATATCATATATATCTATTATCCCATCATTATTTAAATCACAGTCTTTGATATATCCAACATCAGTACTTTTCAAATTATACTTTTCTGATACTATTGCTAAATCTAGCATATCTACCTTCCCATCATGATTGATATCAACTATATAATTATATTCTAGACTTTCTGCTTCATCACTATTTGCTATAGTTTTTCCATCACCTAAAGCAATAACACGGAATTTGTATATCCCAGCTTCTTTCATTTTATTGGTAAAATCAAACTGTGTATTATTAGTTTCTTGACTTTCTCCTACCTTGATACCATCCTTATATAGCTCAACACTATAACCATTTGCATTATCAACAGCATTCCATGTAGCAACTTGTCCCTTCCAAATAAGACCTGATGGAGTATTTAGTTTTGGTAACTCTTTAATCGTAGCAACTGCCCTTGCTTTTTTACTTGGATCATGATTAGATGTTGCAATTACCTGTACTTCTGATGAAGTCTCATCATCCCCTATTGTAAGCACACCTTTTGAATCAATTGAAGTACTAGCACTTGAAGCTCCTTCAATAGACCATGTTACACTTTTATCTGCATTACTGTTTGCTGAAATCGTTACTTTAAATTGTGTATTATGACCTTTAAATGCTTCTATTTTCTTTGGATTAACACTAATATACTTTATCTGTGGTGGTGCTACATAAGAAACAGTTATTTCAGAAGACTTACCAGTATATGTATTTATATTATCACCAATAGCAAATACACTTAGACCAATATTTCCTGATTTCTGAACTACATCTTTCAGATTAAGTTTATTTTCTGAAGTACTTACCATGTAAGAAACTTCACCTTCAGGAGCTATATTAACAATATAACTTTCTGCATTATTCACAGAATCCCAACTTAAAGTATTAGTATTGGAATCCCAAACTAGATTTTTAGGTTTATCTAAAGGCTGCATATTTTGTGTTGCCCTCTTAATTAACACTGTATACTCTTTAATTGTCTTTTTATCCTGAGCAATAATAGCTAATGTTTGTATTCCCTCTTTTACTATAGGTGGCATATTAGGATCTGGATAATAGTTACTTCCATCTGATAATTTCACAGACGCCCAATATGAACTCAACTGTATATCTGCTGGTACAATAAGTTCAATTGTTGTACCTTTAATGACAGCTGGATAAGATTCTCTAGCATTCGTTATACTAAATGATTCTACCTCAGCTACACTTGATGGAGGATTCACTACAAAAATAATATCTGTTAAAGTAGTATTTCCTACAGAATCTGAAATTTTATAAACAACTCTTGTCTCTCCAACCTCTGTAGGTGTTCCCTCAAAAAGTATTCTAGTACTTCCAGGCATATTCTTAACTTCTCTGATTCCCTTTGGTAATTTTCCTTCAACAATCTCAAACTTATAATTTCCTTCTCCTCCTACAACCATATCTGTAAATAAATCAAATCTTGTAACATTCTGACCTAATAAGAAAATTTGACTATCTAAATGCAATTTTGGCTTTACAGTAATTTTGGCTAATCTTGCAAATATTGAACCAAACTCGTTTGGATTTTTGTCTCCAAAGCAAGCATATATATTAGTACCATTCTCTTTTTCTGTTAATACTGTATCAGAATCCACAGTAGTAAATTTACCGTTATTATCCAATACTAAGCGTATTCCATTCCCTTTAAGTTCATCAAATCTTAAAACCGAAGATTTCTTTCCAGAAGCATATGTAATCTGAATACCCATACCTGAAAAGTCTAATTTGTCTTCTGAATAATAATCTACTTTATTCATAGGATTAACAACAGTCAATGCTTTTGGCTCATCCTTTTTCACAGTAATCTCTTGACTAACTTTGCCATCATAGTAACTAAATGTTACCCTATTTTGATTATCCAATAGAATACCATCTAAATCACTTGTAAATCCACTTTTTATATAATGATATGGTGTACCATCTAATGTTGCCATCAATACAACACCTGCACTACTATATTCTTCACCTTGAACATAAGAAGTTTTACCAGCTTTTGAAATCTCAAGTTTATCTACTGACTTAGGAGCTTTTACTGTAACATCGAATTGAAATACCTTATTCTTATAGTTACCAGTTACTGTTTTCACTCCCTCAGTACTACTGTCAAAACCATTAATCATATCATTTGTAAGGGGAACTGCCGTACCATTTACAATTAATTTTGCAGAATAAAGTAAAAGTTCTTCTCCTACATAACGTTCTTTTTCTATTTGTGGTACTGAAACCGAAATAGTTTTAATATCTGATGCTTCTATAAATACCGGATAATCCTTTCCTTCTTGTATTTTCCAAATACTATTAAATGACCAATTTACATAAGTTGCAACTTTCTTAAGTTGATCTGAAGTTTTCGAATAAATTTCCCAATCAATTCCAGATGTGGTTTTACCAACTGCATCCATACCATCCAAAGCATAAGATTGACTTACACTATTTACTGAAATATTTTGATCTTGACCATAAAGTCTACCTATTGCTTGCTTATTTGAATCACTAACTGCTCTTGTGCTTATCTGGGTTGTACTATAACAATTTTTCAGTGTTGCACCTAACCCCATATCTCTAGTCAGTTCTCCAGTGATACCTCCAACATAAAATTTGTAATCCCCTCTATTATCCTGTATGACATTCAAGTAACCACGTGCATAAGAGTTTTCTATAGCACCTGAATTTTTTCCAACTAATGCCCCTGCTGATCCATGACTAAATCCAAATTTCACATTTATATTTGCATCAACAAAAGACTCTCGTATAACACCTGATACTTCATTTCTTCCAACAAGCCCTCCAAATGTCTGAACAACCCCATACCCGGTTCCTGTCATCTGTATATCGAAGTTTCCTTTAACACTACTGTTTAATATCTTTCCTTCATTAATGTTGGCAAGTGCTCCAGTATAGGCCTGATAATCACTTTTAAAATCCGCTTCAATATTCAAGTTTTTAATTGTACCTTTGTTTCTTTCTATTAATGGCTGTTTAAGACCTTTTATTGTATATCCTCTACCATCAAGGCTTCCACCAAACCATCCTGCACTAATATAAGTACTTCCTGTTAAATCCAGATCACTTGTCAAAATAAAATGGCAACTCTGATTACTTGCTATATAAAAAAGGTCTGAAGCTTTCTCAATCTTATAAGGATCTGCTGCTGTACCTGATCCTTTAGAAGGCTTAGATACCGTATCCGATCTATTTACTGCAATATATCGAATGTCTTTTCCACCATCTGACGGTACTTTAAATTCTCCATTTTCAGTTTTCAGAACAATAGCCGCTGTTCCAGAAAGCATAACTGGTTTTCCGCTTTCCCCCATATAAATAGGATAATCATTAAGCTTATTTAAAACTACCGGATCACCATAAAAACCATAAACTCCATCTTTATCTTGAGCAATAATCGCTGCATAGAACTGCACCAAAGACTTGTCAAATGTAAGTACATTACCATTTTCATCTTTAAGTCCTGCTGCTTTAAAAACATCATTCATGAAAGTTTTTGTGTCTTTACCAGTTGCCGTCACTCTATAAATACCTTGGAAAAACTCCATTGGTTTATATCCTTTCGCCTTCTGATTTGCCAGATATCTGACAAATAAATCTGGCATTGCATAATCTTGTGCAGAAGAATTTCTATAAGAACTATATACAAGTGCAGAACCATTCCTAATCTGAGGATTTCCTTTAATATAATCAAACCAGCCTGAAGGATCACTTCCACCCCATGTATAGTCCATGCTAGCTACTGCTAGTCCCTCATCTAACCAACGATACTTTGATGCCAGTTGAGCATCCCCTCCACAAGTCAAATTTCTAAATATTGCATGTTGCCCTTCATGTACAAGCAGCCCATTTGTAGACGAAAGACGTCCTTTTGTATACTCTGCTGCTTTCGGTATATTAATATGTATAGCTGTAATTCCACTTTCACCTGCATAAAACCCTGATGACCCATTACTAGTCTGTTCTAAAAGAATAGATAATTTTCCAGACCCATCATTATAGGGGAATTTATTATCACTCAATTCCATAAGAACTTCATAAGGCTTACTTTCATAAGTCGAACGCATATCTTCTGCTGCATCATTTGTCTTTCCAGCAGCATCATAATCATTCTTCATGCTTTTTTCCATCCATATGTAACTCTTATCATAAACTCCTATGCAAACATATGTCCTTCCTTGATAAAATTTTTTCTCATCTCCTATAGAATATATGTCTCCTACTCCTAAAAGTCTTGAGAATAAGTTTTTATTCTCTACTTTGGTATCGCTTCCATCTACAATAAAATCTATATCTTCTGCCTCTTGATTTAGTTCATTTTCTAAAGAAGTTGTCCCTCTTCCTCCCATGCTATCAAATACTAATGTCCCACTACTCTGTTTATTATTGGGGTCTGCATTTGTATTTACTGCAATCACATAGTCTCCATTGATAACCTTTCCATTATCTCCAATTTCCGCAGCAAAACTTTGAAATGGAATGTAACCAATAACAAGTCCTATCACTAATACAGCGGATATAATTCTCTTTCGCATCTTACTACTCCTTTCACATTAAAATCCAATACTAATATAAAGGCAAATGAATATTATCATTTCTCAAATCTTATGATCTTCTACAAATTAGTACAACAAAAAAATCATAACTAAAGCAGTTCAAAGCTATTCCTAAGAATTATCTTTTTATCTGTTTTACGATATGATTTTTTGAGAAAATTATATCATCTTCACCAATTTTTTTCAATTATATCAAAATTCCATCTATAAATACCAATCATCTTTATAAATTTGCTCACTTTAATTTTGGTTCTCCACAGATACGCTTCACCATACCGTAAGTAAAAAAGATTAGATTACCCCATAAGTGAGAATCTAAATCTTTGATTTAGTGCTTCGAACTTACTCAGCGACTGCAAGGAGTCGAGTTTCCTTATATAATTAATAATATTTCAATTTCAAGTTTCAACTATATTTGTATATAAAAATAGCTAATAAAACTTATATAATTTTACTAGCTACTTTTGTAGTATATTATTTGCCCAATTAGGTATTTTTTTATCTCTCCATATTACCTTACCTTCTTTAAAATATATAACTTCTCTTAATACTTCTGTATTATCATATATATTTACTTCATCACATATTTCAATTACATCATTTAGATTTTTTAATGAATCATAGTATCTTCTTTCTATATCTTTATCAGGTATTCCATGTCCACCTTTGCTTACTCTAATTTTAACTCTTTTCTTAGCAAGTTCTGGATTTTCTAACCCTATATAATTCATAACAATATAAAAACCATTCTCTTTTGCAAACTTTATATTCTTTACTATGCTTCTGCCAGATAGTGTTGTTTCTTGATTAAAGGGTATCCCCTCCAAAATGTATTGTTTTATTAACTTAACAGCCTCTCTTGCACATCTCATTTGAAGATTATTGTCTTTCCAAGAACCAATTCTAGCTACCATTTCATCAGTATTAATTCTTTTTTCATTTTTATTTTCATTATAATAAATAGATTTGTATATTGAGGTTTTACCTGCTCCATTAACACCTGCAAAAATTGTAAATGTTGGCATTCTATTCACCTATAACCTTAGCTTGCTCTTTTTGTAATACTAAATTAGATAAGGTCATATAAAAATCTTGCTCTTCTTTTGTTTTTGCATTTTTAAATAATTGCTTTAATTGACTATATGAATAATTTATAAAAATATCATATAAATTAATATCCTTATTTACCATTAAATTTCCTCCTAAAAAAGCATTTATATGAATATTATATACCAAACTTAATATATTATAAACCTACTCTCTTTTTATTTTGGTTCTCCACAGATACGTTTCAGCGTATCGTATGTAAAAAAGTTTAGACTTCTCCATATATACTCTAATTACTAGAATTTCAAATTCAAGTTTTAACTATATTTTTTACAAGAAAATAAGATAGACCACTATAGCCTATCTATTCTAAATTGCTATTTAATTCTTTTACCTTTTCTATTGAAAGCTCGTTCCCTTAGCTACTGTTTCAATATCAACTCCTTCAATGTAGTTTCATATATATTTTCTAAAAACGTAAACTAGCAAATCCGGATAAATTTTCTCTCCCAACCAGTATTGAAAATATTATCATTTAATTTATTATTTAAATAATATTTCAATGCTTCAGTCTCATTTATCATATACCTTTCTCATTATAAATTTACTATATTATGCAAAGTTTTAAATATAGCTATTTTAAAACTTACTTGCAATAGGTATAGCATGTAAATGATCTATAGATAAAACTCTAAAACCCTCTGCATATTTTGAAAAACACCTTATTCCATATCTTCTTCCATCAAACTTAAAAGAACTAATAATATCTTTCATCGAAAGTCCTTTTCCCTCTTCTTTAGAAATTTGACTTTTATGTTTAGCTAGTGCTGATATCTTTTTATTGAAATAAGAGGATATTCCTATATAAGAATTAGGTGAATCAGTATAATAATAAGCAATTCCTTTAGGGGAAGCTATATCCTTTACTCCTAATTCCATCATCATAAGAGGAAAAGTACATCTAAACAAAGCCAATTCAGCAGCTCTACCAACCTTTATATGATCAGGGTGAATTTCAGATTTTACATGATTATCTATAGAAAAGATTATATCTGGCTTTATATCTACAAGTTCTATAGCAAGTTTATCTGCCACTTCTTCAGTATTATATCTTCCCCCATCATGAAAATTTAGAAATCTTATATCTGTTACTCCCAGTTCCTTTGCTGCCTCTATAGCTTCCATCCTACGTATTTTAACCAATTTTTCTTGATTCATATTTATATCTTGAGTTCCAAATCTCCCATCTGTAACTATTATAAATGAGACTTTTTTGCCTTCACTTGTAAGTTTAGCCACAGTCCCTGAACATTGAAATTCTATATCATCTGGATGTGCACCTATAAAAGCATATTTATCATAATTCATAATTTTAGGAATAGGCATAACCTTTTTAAAAATAAAACTTGCTAGTCCCATATCTAGGCCTCCTTTCCCTCACATTGAAGTTTCTCCACTTTATCCATTTCAAGTTTATTTAAAAACCTTAAAATATACCTTTTAGATACTAATCCAGATAATAAATCTGCCAAAGTATAAGAAATCCAGCATCCTAACTCCCCTATGGTATTACCTAATATAATCATAGAAGGCATAAAAATTATTATCATCCTTAAAACTGCAAAGAAATAAGCTCTTTTTGCCATACCAAGAGATCTGAAGACTGTTCCTCCAACCCATTGTTGTGCTCCAAAACAGGCAAATATTATTCCTAATCTAATATAAGGTACTGAATAGGCTAAAACTTCACTATCTCCCTTTATAAATAGCCTAACAATTGGAGCTGTAAATAACATAACTATAATGCTATTTACTAAAGCCACTATGAAAACATATTTCAAGGTTAGTTTAACAGTTTCTTTAATTTTCTCTAAATTACCTCTTCCATAATTATATCCTATTATTGGCTGCATAGACTGAGTTATCCCTGATATAGGCATAAACACGAAGTTTTGTATTATTGCAAATATCCCGATAGATGTTATAAGTCTTTCACCCCCAACTTGTACCATTACATTATTTGCAACAATAGTAGCCACATTACCTGCTCCCTGGCTTATAAAAGAAGATATTCCTATTGATAACATTTCCTTTATTATAGATACTTTTAATCTAAGATATTTAATTTTTAAGACAAAAACACTGCTGAACTTAGCCATCATAAATAAGGCATAAAGAAAGGATAAAAAATATGCTATTGTAGTAGCTAATGCTGCTCCCGTAGCCCCTCCCTTAAATACAATTATAAATATATAATCTAAAATTATATTTGATATAGAACCTATTACCAAAATAACCATAGACTCCTTAGCTTTTCCCTCTGCCCTCAATAGCTGTCCAAATAGAAAGGAGGGGGCCATAAAAATCATTCCTACTAAAATGATTCTCATATATTGTCTACCTAAAATAAATATTTCTCCCTCTGCTCCCATAATCCTTAATATGGGATTTAAGAATATTGTTCCAATTATACATACCAAAATAGACATGGTACTTATTAGTGTCATTGAGTTCCCAAAGCATATCTTTGCTTTTTCATTGTCATTTTCTCCTAAACTTCTAGATAATACACTCATAGCCCCAGTAGAAATCACTGTTCCAAGAGTTATTATTATTCCAATAAAGGGTTGTATTATAGCTATTGCACCAATAGCTACCTCTCCTACACCCCTTCCAACAAAAATAGAATCTATTACACTATATAGTCCATTTACTATAATTGCTAAAATTGATGGTATTGAAAAGCTTATTAATAAACCTTTAACATCTTTATCTGATAAATCTTTTTTACCAAATATGTACTTCTTTAACTTATTAATAGTGCTCATTTGCTACCTCCTATAAGCTTTATAAAACTATTGTAGCAAAATTTTGCAGTTTATAATTTCAACTTATTGCATACTTTGTTCATTTATTTTGTTATCTTTTTTAATTATTTTCTTAGATTAATTAATATTACTCTAAATAGCAATATATTTAAATTATTTCTAATAAAAATAGGCATTTTCCCTTTATATGTGTTATATAAATATCATTATTAATAGTATCTAATGTACATTTAGGCATATTCATTCTTCTTACTACTTCTATTTTCTTATCATTATTAACTTCTATATTTTTTATATTATTTAATTCTAGTTTATGCTTAATAATACTCCTTCCTTTAAAGCTCCTATTTCCCTTTAGTTTTAATGTTGTATTATTAGCATCTTCCTTATTTAAAAATACTAAAATAGAATAATTATCTTCATCATCTTTAGTAACTATATATTCATTATTTACCTCTAATACATTCTTCTTTAACATATTTAAATATGAGTAATAAAAATATAAACTAGTGCCTATTCTTTCATTTTTAATTAGCTCATCTATACTCACATCTTCTATATAATTAATATTATTTCTAACAGCCTTTATAAACTTATTATATTTTGTATAAAGCTCTTCCTTTAAAGAAAAACCTTTCTCCATTAACCTACAATTATTAAAGTCTAACGAATATAAGTTATCTATATTTTTTAATTTACAACTATCCTCAATATGATTTTTACTTAATATATTAATATGTACTTCAATCATTCTTCTTAATATATCTTTATTTTTTATATCTATGTCTATTATATCTTCTTCCTTAAATTCTTTTATAATATCCTCATATTCATATATATCTTTTTTAAGTAAATCATCTATTTTATCCTTCTTTAAATCTCCATAAATAGGTGCTTCCTTAACCCCCTTATATTTTCTTCTAAAATCTGTAGGTGTTAAGTTGAAAAATTCTTTAAAATACCTAATAAAATTACCAGTACTATTAAAGCCACAACTTTCAGCTATTTCATTTATGCTTTTATCTGTTAACAATAACATTCCCCTGCCTTCATAAGTACGAATATTATTTACAAAGTAACTTAACCCTCCTGACATGTACTTATTTAAAAGATGTGAAATATAATATTTGCTAAAGTTTAATTCAGTAGCTAAAATATCTAAAGTTATTTTTTCTTTAAAATGTTCATGTATATACTTTATAAATTGATAATTCTTATCTAGCTTTTCTTCATCTAGCTTAACAACTCTTAAATAAAAATCTCTCATATCAAATTGTTTCAATAATAAATTTGTAATATCTAAGTAGTATAGGTTAATCTTTTCTCTATATTTTCTTAAATACCTTTCTTTTTCATTTTCATCTATTAAATTGTTGTAATATTCCTCTAGAAGATATGTTCTTATAAGCTTTTTCTTAATATCACAAACAACAGCTTTTTTATCCTCTAAATAGGATTCATTACAAAGATAATCTGTATCCTTTAAACTTTTTATGTATCTGCATCTAAAAATTTCTGAATATAATTCACCATGTAATTTCTTTACATAATCTGGTTTAATATGAGCAATTATTATTACATTATCTCCTTCATAAGCTGATAACTTATGTATGTCATTACTATTTATTGCGTATAAGTCTCCCTCTCCCATAATATATTTATGGTCTACTTTATTAACCTCTAATTTACCTTCTAATATATAAATAACTTCTATACTATCATGATAATGAAAGGAACTTTGAACAATTTCTTTAATCTCAACCTGAATATTTATATCGTTATTAAGATACCTGACCTCTTTCTCATACATACCTACTTACCTACTTTTTCAATAAATTATTTTATAAATTTCTGCTCCCAGCCAGTATTAGAAATATTATCATTTAATTTATTATTTAAATAATATTTCAATGCTTCAATCTCCTCTTTATTAAGATTATTCACTATTTCTTCTACTTCATCTTCCTGTATTTTATAGCTTAAAAATATATTTTCTATATTATTATTCTTAATACCTTCTTTAATTCTTGGAAGTAAATTTAAAGCAGTCATTTTCACATAATTAATTTCATAATCACTTACTATTTTTAATTTATTACATATATTACTAGCTGCTTTTATAATATCTTCTTCTATATTCATTTTTTTGAAAGTATATAGTAATATTTCTCTTTCATAACTTTTTATTTCTAACTCAAATATATCTGCCTCTAACATTTCTAAACCAATAACATTAGTAAGTACTGGCTCAAATATATTTATTAATAATCCTTTATAGTCTCTGCAATAGCTCTTTAAAATTCCTATTATTTTTTCTTTCTCAAAGTTATTACAAAATTTATTTTCAAATAATAATCTTGTAAGGTATTCATTAATGAAATCTATACCTTGCATATCTTCATCTACAGGATTTGAAAGTTGATAATCTATGCTACAAGGTACTTCATGAGCCAAAAACCTATAGTCGTAAATTTTAAGCCCCTTTTCAATCCCCATGACAGTATCATCATATGATATATTTTCTATTCCAGTTGATGTTTTTATTACCTCTTCTAGTAAATCCTTACCCATTGCTATATCCTTTTCTATTGTTATCCAAGAGTCTTTCCATACACCTTCTAGATTTTCACATTCAAATATGTCTACCTCAAATTTTCCGTTCTTCATTTCTTTTTTCAATAAAAAGGTAATAGATTTTAAAAGTTCTTCAGCAATTTCAACTGGAACTGATGAACTATCTCCCATTGTATATCTCTCTGTAACTTTTCCTAATAAGGTCCAAATCTTTATTGTAATTATTTCTTTATCTTCATTACTTATATTAGTTAGGTTTGAATCTTTTAAAAGCTCTAAATAAAAATTATTATCTGCCATAGCATCTCCTTTTATAGACATAAATCACTTTATCTTTCTCTATTTAATCCATATCTAGTATTACGACATAACTCCTCAAGATTTGTTCCACTTAAATATTCGATGGATCCCTGACATTCTTCATTAAAGCATTTCTTCATAAATTCTATTAGCTCATCATCTGCTATTTGTTCCATAGCTTCTCCCTTAAAAAAATAAAAAATGTCCTGTAGTTCTTCTAATGTTTCTTCATAGTTTTCCTGCATAATATATGGAGAGTCACAAAATGCTTCAATTAACTCTTTTAAAACTCCATCTCCAAATTCTACTCTTCCAGTATTCTTTAGACTTTCAAACCTCTTATTAATTAAACTTTCAATTTGGGTGTCTGACAATGTAACTCCATATTTTATTGTCATCTCATTGCATTTTTTTATTTCCATTGCTAATTGTTTTTTTTTTAATATTTTGTATAGTTACAGATAATTTTTCGTTCATTTCTACCACCTCAAATGTAGTTTACTACTATCGCTATATGAGTGCTAGACTTGAATTTTTCTCCATTTTATGGTATTATAAGAGTGTAAAAAAGCTTTAATTTTTAAACAAAATTTAAAATAAAACTCCAAATTTTATATTTGGTTAGGTTGAACTTACCTACTTGGTAATTTAGTATGGTAGCTTACTCCTCAGAATGCAATGATGAGTGAGTTTCCTTTAATAGTAAAATAATAATGACCAAAAAACGAGGATACTTTCTTTAAGCATCCTCATTTTTTATATTCTAATTCAATCTATTTTTTCTTTACTGGAATCCAAACTTCACTATAGTAATTTTTATCTAAAATTCCATTTTCATACTTACTTGGATCATTGTACATTTCTATATTGTAACCTGCTGCAATCTTATAATCACTACAGTTTGGTAACCACTCTGAAAATATCTTCTTATTAGTTTCTTGAATTGATGATGGACTTGGCCCATAGCAAGGGAAAATAGCCCAAGTAAACTTAGGAATTGTTTTTACTATACACCCTTCAATACATCCTTTTTCATCTGAATAATCCTCTGCAATAAGATACTCAAACTCATTGCCACCCATTTCTTCATCAATGTTAATGCCATACATGCCACATACATCCTTTAACTTCCCTTGTGATATATGCTCATTCCAAAATGAAGGCACCTCCATAAATGCTGAGTCATATTTAAACTTCTTAGATACTCCTAAAACCTTAAATGCATCCTTTTCCACGATTTTATAATCCATAATATATCCACCTTCCAAAGAAAATTTGATCTTAAGAGGAACAAATGACTTTATCACTGCCCCTTCTTTACGAACTGCAGATGGTGTGACACCATGAAATCTTGTAAAAGCTTTTGTAAAACTATCAGGAGAATCATATCCATACTTTAATGCAATATCAATTATCTTTCCATCAGTAGATAAAACCTCACTGCCGGCAAGTGTAAGTCTTCTTCTCTTAATGTATTCACTTAAGGAATATCCACATAACATTCCAAATCCCTTTTGAAAATAAAAGGGCGAAATATTTACTTTATCTGCTATCTCTTTTATAGATAAATCCTTGGTAATATTCTCTTCAATATAAGATACTGCTTCTCTAATACTTTCAATCCATTCCATAGTTTATATCCCCTTTGCAATTCCTTAATGTAATCTTACTACTTTGAAAGGTTAACATCCCGACTTTTTAAGCTTTCTTTTGTCCTTAGCGATAAAAAAGGTGTGGCGGATATTTATTTCCCTTGTTCCGTCGTAAGCTCCAAGTCACATGGAAACAAATATCCACCCCACGCGTACTAAAAAGAAAATTATATGTTCCATTCATCAGGTATATGCTCTTTTCCCCATGCACAAAAAGAACTAAGAATAGGCATCATGCTTTTTCCCTTTTCAGAAAGAGAATATTCTACCTTAGGCGGAACTTGTGGATATTCTTTTCGTACAATAATGCCATCATGCTCCAATTCTTTTAATTGATTACTAAGCATTTTATGTGTTACATTTCCCAACGCTCGTTTTAGTTCACTATATCGTAAAACATTCTTTTTCCATAACCAAAATAAAATATGCATTTTCCATTTACCTTCAATCAACGAAATTGCATAAGCAAAAGGACGGACATCAACGTGTTTTTCTCTACAATCTTTTGTTTTATTCATCATAACTCTCCTTTTAGATAGTATCTATCAAAAAAGTACGTTCTTTTTAAAATGATTATATCAGAATATAATAAAGTAAAACAATATAAATTTAAAGGAGGAAGGTAAATGAGTTTATTAAATAGTCCTATATCAGTAGGAAATATAGAACTTAAAAATCGTTTGGTTATGCCACCAATGGCCACTGAAAAGTCAGATGAGAATGGAAATGTAACAGAAAAACTTTGTGAATACTATTCTGAAAAATCAAAAGGAGGATATATCGGACTAATTATCACAGAACATAGCTTTGTCAGTCCAGAAGGAAAAGCCAGCAAAGGACAGTTATCCATATCTAAATATGAAGACATAGAGGGTATGAAAAAAATCGTTTCAGCTATTCATAGAAATGATACTAAGGTATTTGCACAAATAAATCATGCAGGTGGAGCAAGAAAAAAAGAAATATCAGAATATGAGCTTTTGAGTGCAAGTTCCATAAAAGTACCAAGAGCAGGTATATCTGATAGTTTGCCAAAAGAAATGACACTAGGCGATATTCAAAGAATTATAGATGATTTTGCTAAAGCAGCATTAAGAGCGAAGAAGGCAGGCTATGATGGTATAGAGATTCATTCAGCACATGGATACTTATTAAATCAGTTTTTCTCTCCGCTGACAAATAAAAGGAAAGATAAATATAATGGAACTATACTTCAAGGAAGAATACAGCTTCATTTAGAAATTATAGAAGCAATTCGCAATGTCGTTGGAAGTACGTATCCAATCGCTTTACGACTAGGAGCATGTGATTATATAGAGGGAGGTATAACTATTCAAGATAGTATTTATGCATGTAAGGAATTTGAAAAAGCAGGAGTTGATTTATTGGATATCTCGGGTGGATTTTGTTCTTATATTAATCCAGTAATAAAAGAACAAGGATATTTTAGTGAACTTTCTGAAGAAATCAAAAAAGCAGTTGATATTCCAGTAATACTTACAGGGGGTATTCTTGAAGCAAGTGTTGCAGAAAAGTTATTAGAAACAAGAAAAGCAGATATAATAGGAATTGGACGGGCAATATTAAGAGATTCAGAATGGGCAAAAACTGCTATACACTCTTTAGGATAACGTTATTCTATTAATATTATTTAAAATAATAGACGTAATATAGCTAGTAAAACATAATTAATTTTACTAGCTACTTTTATAAGATCTTATTTAGGTATTTTTATCGTTCTATATTATTTTTTCTGTAATGATCTTTATCTCTCATGTTAATGAATCTATCTGTATTTTTTCACTGATTTATAATAATTATTTCAATTTCATGTTTTCATTATATTTTTTATAATTGAATAGCCTAATACCCCGAAATATCATCTTTTACAATAAATTTCATTAAATTATCCGTTTGTTCATCATCTCCTAACTTAAAAATATGAGTGGCAAATTTTTTAAATCCTTGTTTTTCATAAAACTTTATTGCATTAAAATTATTTTCCCATACACCAAGCCAAATGTAATTAAGTTCATTTTTTTTTGCTATATTTTTAGCGATTTCTATTAATCTTTTCCCAATTTTCCTACCTTTATATTCTTGTAATATATAAATTCTCTGAATTTCAAGTGTATTTAAATACCCTTCTTCTGTTTGTGCTTTGTCAAAATTAATTTTCATATAGGCCAATACTTCATCTTTATTTTCAACTATATAAAATATTGAACCTTCCTTTTTAATCTCTCTCTCAACTTGCTCATATGAAAAATTTTCTTTTAGGTAGTTTTCCATATCTTCTTCAGAGTTTTCATCACAAAATGTTTCATAAAATGTTTTTTCACTAATAAGCTTTATTTTTTCTATATCTTTTAAACTACATTCTCTAATTTTATAATTATCCATAACTTATAATTCTCCAATCCTATATAAATATTATTCACGTATTGGCTCTAGCAACTCTATACCAAAAGCTTTTGCTCCATCTTCAGAATATCCAGTTTCCGAATCATACTTATCTTTATCTAAAATAGTTATTGAATATACTCCTATATAATCTTCATTTCCTTTATTTATGATACATGAACTAAATTGAATTAAATAATGTCTTCCAGTATCAGTTACAATACTTTCTATATGTCCACCAGCTTTTTTCAAAATAGTTTCTTCAGGTGTTGTTTTACCACCTCTAACTCTTCCAATTGGTTCATCATATGAAATAATATTACCATCTATAAAATCAAAAAGTTCCTGTATTTCAACATCTATATCATCCTTTGACTTTAATTTCTCGCAAAGTATTTCTTTTAAACTATCTAAATCTTTATTTTTAACACAATTTATAATAGTTTCACTCTGATTTTTTGCAATTTCATCTGGTGTTATATACTCATCATTTAAACTACACCCTTGAAATAAAGCTAGTGAAAAAACTATAAAACTTGCAATTATCTTCTTAATCTCCATCTCTTCCCCTTAAATTTACCAATATTTTAGTTTTACTTTCTTACTATAAAATTATAACTTTTTTTAGAATTGTATGTAAACTAAAGTTTGCATACAAAGAAGCACTAACCATAAAAAATTAGTGCTTCTATATATTACTTTACCCTTCAATGCTTCAAACATAGTTTCGCAATACCTTTCTATTTATCCATGATCCATATTTTCTTACTAGGTTTACTTATAATAACTCTACAATTCTCTAACAGGTCTACCTTCTATATATCCTCTATACCCCTGTGGCTCCATTTGAAAACAAGGATAGTTTTCCATAGCCCATTCATACCCATATATACTTGGATTATACCTATCAATAGCTTTTGATAAATTACTTATATATATGTAGAAATTTTCATCTTCAAAAGGCTCCCCCTGAAATATCATCATTTTACACTTAGGTAATATAACCACTTCAAAACCATCTGGAATGACCCCATTGTAATCCTTTGGGACCTCAACCCCTTGGACATATTTTGATGTTCCTTCTTTTATAAACTTTTCTGGTAACCACATACCTACTGGCTCATTTAATGCTTCTTTTATACTACAAAGAATTCCCCAGACATCTACCCCTACCTCATCCATATACTTAAAATATTCCTCTGCTTCTAAGCCTCTCTTAAAAATAAATTTTCTTTCTGGGAAATCCATTACTTGGGTAAAAAAATTACATCCCTTCATATTATTCTCTATGTCATTATCAGACCTATTCTTTACTAAGTACTTATCTCTAATGGGATAATATTTAAATAGACAAATTGGTGGTGTATTAACTTTGTACTTTTTTGGAGTTATCCCAAAAGCCTTCCTAAATGCTCTTGTAAAACCTTCATGAGAATCAAAAGAAAAATCCATAGCTACATCTACCACTTTCTTTTCACTATCCCTTAACTCAATTGCTGCACTGGATAAACGTAATAGTCTAATATATTCAAACGGACTTTTACCTATTAACTCTTTAAAAATTTTTGCTGAGTACCATGGTGAATAATTTGTTTCTTGAGCTAATTGATATAAAGTAATATTATTATTCAAATTCTTCTCTATGAACTGTTGCATTTTCTGAACTGCATTAATCTTTGACCATTCATCCATATCTTAATCACTTCCCATTTAATTTCTACTCTAAAAATCCGGTTAAATTTCCGCTATAAGTTAGTATTAGCTTATGCATAGCTCTTGTACAAGCAATATATAATAAACTTCTATCATATTCTGATTCATAACTTTCTTTATTTACATTTGGAATTATAACTTCATCAAATTCTAATCCTTTAGACATACTAGTAGTTGTTATAGTTACTCCATTAATAAATTTTGAACTATTTATATCTAAAACATTGACTTCATAATCTTCATGTAAATATTTATAGATTTCACCCACTAACTTTTCTGTCTTACAAATAATCCCCAAGTTAGAATAACTACTCTCTTTAAATTTATCTATTTCAATTTTTATTTTTCTAATCTCATCATTAATATCATTACACTTAATTATCTCTACTTCATCTCCATGTCTTTCTAATGCCTCTATTTTGCATGGCTGAATTCTCTTGGCAAAATTAATTATTTCATAGGATGATCTATAACTTTTATTTAATTCAATAATCTTTGAACCCTCTAATAAAACACTCATATTATCTAAGGTATTTAAATTATATGGATTAACACATTGATAAAAGTCTCCCAATATTGTTTTATTGCATCTATAAAGCTTGTTTATTATAGAATATTGTATAGGTGTATAATCTTGCATTTCATCTATAACAACATGCCTAACATCATCTTCACCTTTTATTCCTTCAACAAATATCTTTAAATAAATATAGGGATATACATCACTATTTTCTAACTTATTATCTCCTTCAAATTTAAACATATCTTCCCTATTAATATATTTATAAAAATCACCATATAAATTTAAAACATTATCGATTTTGAACATATTAGTGACAACTTTAATTATGCTATTCTTAGTTGGTATTTTTTCTTGGAATATATTCTCAACTTGTATCTTCTCTAAAATATCATTTGCTATTTTATTTATTCTATCAGAAATAGAATATTTTTTATAAGCTTCATATCTTCCTTCTATAAATTCCTTAGATATTATTCTATTATTTATCTTATACTCTTCTGCCTCAAAATAATTATTATTTACATATTCAATAAATTCGTCTAATAGATGTACAAATTCAATTGAAGATTTAAATCTTATTCTTTCTATTTTCTCATCATCTCTTTTATCTACAAGTTCATTTAATACCTTTAAGTAATCTTCAAACTCTACTTCACTGCCAATATATCTTTTAGCTATATCTCCAAAACTACTTTCTACAATTTCCTCTTCTCCTAGCTCCGGTAATACATTTGAAATATAATCTGCAAAAACTTTATTAGGAGATATTATAACAATATCCTTAGCATCTAAAAACTCTTTATATTTATATAGTAAAAATGCCACTCTATGTAATGCTATAGAAGTTTTTCCTGACCCTGCTACTCCCTGAATTATAATTACTTCTGAATCTTCCCTGATGATTTTATTTTGCTCCTTTTGTATGGTTGCAATAATATTTTTCATCCTTTTGTCAGAGCTTGTTCCTAATTCCTTTTGTAATATATCATCTCCTATGCTTAGAGAACTATCAAATGCATATTCTATATTGCTATCTTTTATTTTAAATTGTCTTTTTAATATTAATTCCCCGTATATTTTTCCTACTGGTGCCTCATAATAGGCCTCTCCTATTTCAAAATCATAGTACATACTTGCAATTGGTGCTCTCCAGTCATAAACTAACATATTGTTATCATCATCTAAGAAAGCACCACTTCCAATATAAAATTTTTCCTCTTCCTCAAATTCATTATCATAAAAATCTATTCTTGCAAAAAATGGACTATCAATCATTCTTTCAATTTTATTTTTCTGCTTCTCAAAAACCTCCCCATAGGATACTATTTGAGATATAGATTTTTCATTAGAAAAAATCTCTTTACCATCCATATCACTCTTATTATCCCATAGATATCTCATAGACTCTTTAAATTCACCTTGGTATTTCTTAACTTTTTCATTTAATTCTTTAAAGTAGTTATTAAGCTTCTTTACCACAGTAGTTAAATATATTTTATCATCATCATAATTAATCATTTTTTCCTCCTAAAAAACAAAGTAATAATATTACCTATAAATATTATTACTTTACTTCTTAGTTTTCTTGACTTTCCTTGTTCTAAATTCTTTTATAAAATAAAAACGTATTGTCGAGGGTTTCATGGTGGAGGTGAGGCGTGACTAACCTCCATCTATATTGAATAAACCAACTTCAGTAAAAGCATCACATATGGTACGCTTCACCATTCATTATGCTAAATTCATTCTAGAGGTGCTAATAATTGCAATAGACTAGACAACTACTGCCCATTAGCTTACACTATTTCTCTTTTGAAATAAAAC
>OIFU01000268.1_pt1 | contig 34582 bp, 26 predicted proteins | sample 1582141 | NCBI WGS metagenome assembly OIFU01 (sample SAMN07501047, study PRJEB24779) | human gut metagenome | isolation source: stool | host: human infant | place: USA: Pittsburgh, PA
GCTAATAATATATATAATTTTATTGGTTCTGATGCACATAATGATACAAATAGATGTACGGGAATAGCTAATGGAATGGAATTGGTTAAAAAGAAAAGTAAAATTAATGAAGAACTTTTTAGAGAAAGTGGCAGAAGGTTATTAAATAATGAAGATATAGAGTTTATAGGAGAAAGTATTAAAGAAAAAAGAGGGATTTTCTCATTTTTAAAGTAGAGTTTATTGGGGGGAGGAGTAATGGAGCAAGAAGCAAAAATGGATAGAGAGGAATTAAACTTAAATAGTGAAGCTGTAATAACGGATATTACAATAGGATATAAGTTTTTTAAGAGAGTTATTGATATAGTATGCTCTTTAGCTGGATTATTATTATTAAGTCCGGTGTTAATAATTGTATCTATATTAATAAAGTTAGAGTCAGATGGACCTATAATATTTTCGCAAGATAGAATAGGATGTAAGGGTCAAAAATTTAAAATGTATAAATTTAGGTCTATGGTTGTAAATGCTGAGGAACTTAAAAAGAAATTAGCAGAGCGAAATGAAATGAGTGGCCCTATGTTTAAGATGAAGAATGACCCAAGGGTTACTAAGGTTGGTAGGTTTATAAGAAAAACAAGTATAGATGAGTTACCACAGCTTATTAATATACTTAAGGGTGAAATGAGCTTAGTAGGACCAAGGCCTTCATTACCTAAAGAGGTAAAAGAATTTGAGCCATGGATGATGGAAAGATTAGAAGTTAAACCGGGACTAACCTGTTATTGGCAGGTATCTGGTAGAAATGATATAGATTTTGAAGATTGGATGAAGCTTGATATAAAGTATGTTAGGGAAAGAAGCTTTTGCCTTGATATGAAACTAATATTTAAGACATTTTTTGTGCTTTTTGGAGATGAGCATGCTAGTTAATTTGAAGAATAGTATTATAGAGTATAAGGAGGAATAATGAGAAATATTTTTATTATTGGCTCAAAAGGAATACCTTCTAATTATGGGGGATTTGAGACATTTGTTGATAAGTTAACAGAAAATAAAGTTAGTGATGATATTAAGTATCATGTAGCTTGTTTATCTGATAATGATGATGAGTTTATTTATAATGATGCTCGATGTTTTAATATCAAGGTTCCTAATATAGGAGCAGCAAAAGCTGTAATTTATGATATATTAGCCTTGAAAAGAAGCATTGAATATATTAGAAATAATAATATAAAAAATGCTATATTATATGTTTTAGCTTGTAGAATAGGACCTTTTATAGCTTATTATAAGAAAGTGATTGTAGAACTAGGTGCTAAATTATATGTAAACCCAGATGGGCATGAATGGAAAAGAGCTAAATGGAATAAATCAATAAGAAGGTATTGGAAAATATCTGAAAAATTAATGGTTAAATATGCAGATTTATTAATATGTGATTCAAAGAACATAGAGAAGTATATTAAAGAAGAGTATAATCAGTATGAGCCAAATACAATTTTTATTGCATATGGAGCGGATACTAGTAAATCTGCAGTGAGTAATAATGATGTGTTATTAGTTAACTGGTATAGAGAAAAGGGAATACAGCATAAAGAATATTATCTAATTGTAGGGAGATTTGTTCCTGAAAATAATTATGAAACAATGATAAAAGAATTTATGAAGTCCAAAACGACTAGGGATTTGGTTATAGTAACTAATGTGGAAAAAAACAAATTTTTTGAAGAGTTAAGGGAAAAAACGCATTTTGAAGATGATAAAAGAATAAAATTTGTTGGAACTGTTTATAATCAAGAGTTACTAAAAAAAATCAGAGAAAATGCATATGCTTATTTACATGGTCATGAAGTTGGAGGAACTAATCCATCATTATTAGAAGCGCTAGCTACAACAAAGTTAAATATTTTATTAGATGTAGGGTTTAATAGGGAAGTAGCAGAAGATGGAGCTATATATTTTAAGAAAGAAGGTTTATCTAATATTATTGATAGATGTGATCAACTGGGTACGTCATATATCGAGGATATTCATCATAAGGCCACAATAAGGATAAATAATGAGTATACATGGAATAAAATAATAATGAAATACGAGTTGGTTTTCAAAGGTAAATGTGGAGAATAACATGAATAGATGTATTAATATTAAAGTGTATAATATATTACAAAAAGAAGAGTGTAATGGTACGACTATAGAAGAATTATTAGACAATAGAATTATGGAATCAATTAATAAAAGATCACTCGAGTTTTGTAAAGGGTGGTGGAGTAAGTATAAATTAGTTTTAGAATTTAATTATTTTTCCGTTTTACAAATTAAGACATATTATTTTATTCAAAGAATAATGAAGTATGAAAGGTTATTTTATGAGTTAGATAGGATGAAGAAAAGTGAAATAGTTCTTTGTATAAATAGCATAGATGACTGGAAAGTACTAAAGCTTATATGTAAAAATTATAGAGGAATATTTAAGATACAGAAGTGCTTTAAGAATAGCCAATTGTATAATGTAAAAAGTATAATTAAATGCTATGGGTATGAGTATTTATCAAAATTTATATCTGAAATTTTTATTAGAAAAAAAAATAATGTTGATTCAAGTAACATAATTATACAAGAAATAAATAATAATTCAATGATAAAGCAAATGGAAATGCTAGAGTTTAGGATGCAAGGAAAATTATATTTTAATACAGTAGCTATTGGTAAAAGCATTAATTGTAAAGCTAAAAATAGTAATATAATTAAATTTGGAAGGTATTTTTATATAATTAAAATTTTATCAATCAAGGCAAAGATGAAAGACATTTTTAATAAAAGTATGTTTATTGAAGCATTAGAGTCTGAATTAGGAAATGAAGTTGGGATTAATAGAAATATAAAACACTATTATAAATATTCTATGGAATACTTTGTAAATGAGTTTGTGGGCGTTGAACTATATAAGAAAAGTATAGAAGATTTTTTGATGGAAAATGATATTAGAAAAATATTTATGCCAAGTGATTCTCATGCAATATCACGTTTAATATGTATGATTTCTAAAAAGTATGAAGTAAAAACATACGTTTTACAGCATGGATCTATAGGGGAGTTAGCTTTTTCTCCTATATATGCGGATTATTTTTTAGGATGGGGAAAACAATGCAAAGAATTTTTCAAATGTATTGGAGAGAATTGTGATAATGTATATTCGGTTGGAAATGTAAAGTATTCTCAGATTCATTATAGAGATAATTGCTATACGAATTTTAAAGTGGAGAGAATTTTATGGGCTGTAAATCCTATAGGTGATTCTGTTAATATGGATTTATTCAATCTGTTAGAAAAATATATTATAAAGAATAAAGGAATTAGATTAGAAATAAAACTACACCCTGGAAATAGTAATAAGTTATTTTATGTAAATCTAGTTAAAAGGTCATGTTGCAGAGATAGAATCGAGATTATAGATAATAAATCAGATATAATTGAAATGATAGAAAAAAGTGATATTGTTGTTATAACACAATCTACAACAGGATTAGAAGCAATGATGTTGAAAAAGGTAGTATGTCTTTATGATGTTGAATCAATTCCAAATATAATTGATTATACATCTTTTAATTCAGTTATTAACTTTTCAGATGGTAGTGAATTAGAATATAAACTTAATAACATTTCTGAAGAAACAATAGTTAAGTTAAATATAAATGCTCAAAGTCTATTAAGTCATTATATGAAACCTTTTGATGAAAATAAGTTTGTTGAATTAGTAGAGGGGAATATATGAAAAAAAGAATATCTCTAATATATGTAATATTATTTTTTATATTTTCTATTATGATTAGTATAAATTCTGATAATAATCAGATGAGTATGAATTATCTATTATATTTTATATTTATAAACATGATTTTAATTTTTATTTATCATATTAACTTTAATTTATTAAAAATAATAATGCCACTTAATGTGTTAATGTATTTTTATATATTTTTTATTTTTTTTGGTGTCATTATATCTGGTATGTATAATGATTTGTTAATTGTTACGAATTCATTAGTATCATATATAACATCTTGCTTTTCTGCTATAATTTTAGCAGTATTTGTTGGCAAAATTATATACGAAAGTAATAGGGATAATAAGATATCTATAAAAAATATATTAGAAAATACTAATTACATTCCAAATGGACTAATATTTATAGTGTTAGGATACTGTACATTCATTTTCTATTATTTATCTGTTGGTACAATTCCTTTATTAATGAGTGGGGCTGATGATTTCAGAGTAGAAGCAATAAAGGGAAAAGGTTTTATTGTATTATTAGGTTATGCGTTAATTTTAAATGGATTAATTTTTAATTATTTTTACAATAAGAAAAATGGTAGATTGAGGAGTTCGTATATATTATTTTTTATATCGACAATTATTATTTTGGGAGCAGGCTTTAGAGGAAATGCTTTTAAGATATTATTGGTACTTATAGTACTGGTAATTTTTTCGAAGTATGAAAAGATAAAAATAGTAAAAACATCATTTTTGATCAGTGGCTTGTTTGCTTTAGTTGCTATAACTGGATTCTTTAGAAGTTCTGGAGATGTAAATGTAACTTTAGATATGATATTAAGAGTAACGTTATGGAGGTTCTATGTAAATGTATATAACTTACAACATCTTGTGAATTATGTGGTCACTGAAGGATTTCTTTTTGGTAAAACATATTTAATGGATTTTATGACTATACTTCCAGGGCATCAAAAATCATCTTCTACATATATGAAAGAGATTATGGGGATGGAGTTTTCCGGAGGCGGAATAACGCCAACAATATTTGGAGAATCTCTTATAAACTTTGGATTTGTAATGGGAGTTGTATTTATATTCATGATATTTCTTATATTAACACTTATTCAAAATAATATAACTGGAAAAATCGTGGGTGAAAATGGAGTGTTAAAATTGCATTTATTGGTAGTGATAGCGTACTCTGTAGATCCAATAATTGGGAGTGGGTTATTTCCAATGCTACTATATAGTGTTATTCCTAATTTGTTGATAAGATATATAATGATTATTTATTACTATAAAATTAAGATTAAATAAATTTATATTTATATGATGGAGTAAGTTATGGGGAAAATTGGTGTTAGAGAAACTTTTGTATATACTTTAATTAAGTATATAGCTTTAGGTCTTGGTTTTTTAAGGGAATTAATAAATGCACATTCACTGGGACCAGAAGCTTTAGGGGTACTTGGAAATTTAATGTTGATTCTTAGCTATTTTCTATATGCAAATTTAGGTGTAATCTATGCTATGACAAAAGAGTGCTCTGTATTTATAGATGATGATAAAAAAGTAAAAAAAATAGTAGATGGAACATTTTCATTATTATGCTTTATATCAATTATATTTATAGCCGGAGGGTGTGTATACTTATTATTAAGTGGCTTTACTCAATTTTCTATATACATATTTATTGTATGTATTATAGCCATATTTGATCAGTTTAAGTTATTTTTTACCAACTATTTTAGAATAAGAAATTCATTAAGACAAATTAATAGAATAGAAGTTATATATAATGTAGTTTCTACAATAGTTACAGTGTTGCTGATTTCCAATATTGGGATATATGGAGTGTTGATAGGGCTTTTGATAGCTGATATTTTAGCATTTAAAAATTGTTTAGATAATTGTGAAAAATTTAAATTAAAATTTGATATAGCTATTATAAAGAATCTTATAAGAATAGGTATTCCATTATTGATATATAATCTGGGATATTATATATTTTCTACAATAGATAGATTAGTAATAATAAATTATTTAACTAGTAAAGACTTAGGCTACTATACTTTTGCAAGTCAGATTTCTAAAGCTACTTTAATGTTTTTAAATTCAATCCTATTTATATATTATCCTACTGCATTAAAAAAACTTTATTTAGATGAAGAAGATAGAGAAAAGCGTAAAAATATAATTATGCTTGTAAAGCAGTATAACATAAAAATAGAGTTGATTGGAGTTGTATTAATAGTTATAGGAACAATACTAATAGTTCCTTTTGTAGAACTATTTATGAAACAGTATTTACCAAGTATTGATGTGTATAGAATATTGGTGTTATCAGTAATTGCAAATCAATTAAGCTATTTTATTAGCGTATTTTTTCTAGCTAATAATTTACAAATGCGTTTAGTTTACTTACAGGTTATTACTAGTATAATGGCATTAGGACTAAATATAATATTTATAAAAATAGGTATGGGGCTCATTGGTATATCTTTAGCTACACTAGTATGTAATTTAGTTTATTCAGTACTACAATCAATTATGATATCTAGAGAAATTAGACAAAAACATATGTGTAAAATTATAATTCAAATGTATGGGAAATTTATCATATTTACTATGGTAACTGTAGGAACAATTTTAAATAAGAATATAAACTTTGGAGTATTTATAGCAACTATTCTTATAAGTACTATTATTATATATTTTGGAAAAGTGGTTTATATTCTACGATTAGCGATTAGAAAAATGATAAGGTAGGATGATTAATATGATTAAAGATAAAAAAATTTTGGCTGTTATCACTGCAAGAGGTGGCTCAAAGGGATTAGTGGGTAAAAATATTAAAAAATTAAATAATATTCCACTTATTAATTATAGTATTGAAGCATGTCTAAAGAGTAAGTATATTGACAAAGCTATTTTATCAACAGATGATGAAAATATTATTAGAGTTGCAAAACTGACAGGAATAGAAATTCCATTTATAAGGCCGAAAGAGTTAGCTAGTGATACGGCTACATCTATAAGTGTAATTCAACATGCAGTCGCTTTTCTAGAAAATATAGGTGATAAATATGACTATATTATAACAATACAACCTACTTCGCCGTTAAGAACTGAAAAGCATTTAGATGAAGCAATAGAATTAATATCAAGTAATAATGAGGCGGATTCTTTATTATCTGTAACTGAAGTAGGCTATCATCCTTATTGGATGAAAAAGATTGAAAAAGGATATTTAACTCCTTTTTATAATATTGATGAGAAAACATACACAAGAAGACAAGATTTGCCCAAAGTATATCAAATGAACGGGGCTATATTTATAAGTACAAGGGATTTAATTATGAAGAATAATGTAATATCGGGACATAGCGTAATACCTTATTTAATGACAAATGAAGATTCTATTGATATAGATAATCAGATAGATTTTAACTTGGTAGAATTATTGATTAATAGTAGATCTATTGAATAAGAAAGGAGAAAAGTAATGAATTCAGTACAAGTTGGAGAAAAACATATAGGAGAAGGGAATAATGTTTATATTGTTGCAGAGTTAGGAGTAAATCATAATGGTGATATCAATATAATTAAAGAGCTTATTGATAAAGCAGCGGAAGCCAATGTGGATGCCGTAAAATTTCAGAAGTTTAAAACAGAAAAATTAGTAATTAAAGACGCTCCAAAAGCTAAATATCAAGAGATCACTACAGATAAAACTGAATCTCAATTTGATATGTTAAAAAGATTAGAACTTGATGATAATAAGATTCAATATTTGTATAATTATGCAATTTCAAAAGGACTTGATGCTTTTGCTACTCCATTTGATAACGAAAGTGTAGATTACTTATATAATTTAGGAATAAAAGCGTATAAGATAGGATCTGGAGACATAACAAACATTCCAATGTTAAAGAGAGTTGCTCAAAAAGGTATTCCAATTATACTATCAGCTGGAATGTCTACATTAGGAGAAATTGAAGATGCACTTGATGCGATAAGAAGTGAAGGAAATGAAAAAATAGTATTAATGCATTGTACATCTAATTACCCTACAGAAGATTATAATGTTAATCTTAAAGCTATGAACACAATGAGGATGGCTTTTCAACTACCTACAGGATATTCAGACCATACGTTAGGAACTGCTGTTTCTATAGCAGCTGTAGCAAGAGGAGCTGTAATAATAGAAAAGCATTTTACTCTTGATAGATCATTGCCAGGACCAGATCACTCAGCTTCTCTTGAACCTAAAGAATTAAAGTCTATGGTTAAGGATATAAGAACAGTTGAAAAAGCATTGGGATCTTATATAAAAAGACCTAATCCTTCTGAGTTAGAAGTAAAGCATGTGGCACAGAAAAGCCTAGTTGCTAAAGTAAATATAAAAAAAGGTGAAAAAATTACTGAAGAAATGTTAGAAATAAAAAGACCTGGTGGTGGTATTAAACCTAAGCATTTTGAAATGATAATAGGTAGGGTTGCTACGCAAGATATTAAAGCAGATACTATAATAACTTATGATATGGTATAGTAAGGAGTTGTATATTTTGAATAAGAAAATATGTGTAATTACGGGTACTAGGGCGAATTATGGTAGACTTAAACCAATAATGAAAGAAATCATAAATAGTAATAAATTAGAATTATCTGTTGTTGTTACTGGTATGCATTTAATTAGAGAATGTGGATATACAGTAACTGAGATAGAAAAGGATGGTTTTATAATAGATGCAAAGGTAGATATGCATTTAGCTAATTTAAATGAGGCAGGAATGTGTAAATCATTAGGAATAGCATTACTAGGGTTAACACAAGCTATTGAATCCATTAAGCCAGATGTAATTCTTATATTGGGAGATAGAGATGAGGATTTAGCTGGTGCTATTATAGGAGCACATATGAATATACCTGTAGCACATATTCATGGCGGAGAAGTAACAGGTACTGTTGATGAGATAATAAGACATGGTATAACAAAGTTTTCGCATATTCATTTTCCTGCTACAGAAAATAGTAAAGAAAGAATAATAAAACTTGGAGAAAATCCAGATTATGTTTATAATGTAGGTTCTCCGGGATTAGATTCAATTTTAAATAGGGAGTATAAAACTAAAAAAGATATTTTTAAAAAATACGGATTAAGTATGAAGAAAAAATTAATAATTCTTTCTCAACATCCTGTTACAACAGAAGCAGATAAGTCTGGTGATCAAATAAGAAAAACCTTGGAAGCTGTTAAAAGAATAGGGGAACAAGTAATACTAATTTATCCTAACTCTGATGCTGGAAGTAGAAAAATTGTTGATGTAATAAAAGAATATGAAAAATTAGAGTTTATAAATTCATATATGAATATACCATTTGAAGATTTTTTAAATTTGCTTAAATATACTGATGTAATGGTTGGGAACTCAAGTAGTGGCATTATGGAAGCGCCATCTTTTAAAGTTCCAGTAGTTAATGTTGGAACAAGACAAAATGGAAGAGAATGTTCAACAAATTTATTAAATGTTTCATATAACGAAGAGGAAATATATATGGCTATACATAAATCACTTTATGATGAAAGTTATATAAATGAAGTGAATAAGTGTATTAATCCATATGGAGATGGAAAGACAGGAAAGAGGATTGTAGAAATATTAGAGAGTTTGACTATTAGTAGAAATCTTGTTCAAAAAAGAATTAATTATTAAAGGTGAGAGTAAGTTATGGATAATACAATTATTATTGGTGCTGGGGGGCAATCTCAAGCAGTTGTAGAAGCTTTACAATATAATAAAAATGTAAATATAGTTGGGTATTTGGATAATAATCCTGAATTGATTGGAAAGGAAGTTTCAGGGAGACCTATTCTTGGAAATATATATGAACTTGAAGGGTTGGTTAATGATGGAACAATAAACTCAGCATTTATAGCAATAGGTGATTCTAGAATCAGAGAAAAATATGCTGAGTATATTAGGAGGTATAGTTTAAAGAGTATTAACGCAATACATCCTAAAAGTATTATATCTGATAAAGCTAGTATAGGATGTGGTGTATATATAGGACCTGGAGCAGTTATAGGACCATATGTAAGTATAAAAGATTATTGTATTATTAACATAAATTCAGTTGTACCACATTACAATATAATTAGTGAATTTGTTAATATTGCTCCAGGAGTATCAATTGGAGGCGGATGTAAAATTGGAAAGCTATCATTTATAGGAATTGGTTCATCAATAAGACAGTATACAGATGTAGGAGAAAATTCAATAATTGGTGCAGGAGCAGTTGTTGTAAAGAATGTTCCTGATGATGTGGTTTATGTAGGGGTTCCTGCAAAGTATATTAAGAAAAATTATTAATTAAAAAAAGATTATAAAGATGACTTATTATTTTGGCTGAAAAATAATAAAATTTACAATGAGAAACATATAAAATTCTAGCTTTTTATAATTTAAACTTATACTTGAGATATGGAAAAATTAAAATATATATTAAATTAAAAAATAATGATTAGAAAAATATTTTTGAATTCTGAATGACAACATATAATAAGATGTTGAAAAGATGAAGCGATAACTATAACTTTATATTATTTAGTTTTTTTGATAAAATTAAAAGACTCCTATTTTATAAGGGATATGTGAAGTAGGGTTTTCTTTTATAATATTTCTCTGTAATACGTAGGTAAAATATTTAATTCAAATGAGTTTAAAAGTAAACTATCGTATACTAAAGTGCAATGTTTGATAAAGAAGTTATTATAAAGTATAATTTTTTTATGTTCTATATAAGTGTCCTATTAAATGTAGAGGAATTTGTTATTAAAAAGAACATATTTATAATGCTATAATTAATAATTTTAGAAATAAAAAATTAATGACAATTGATAACAGTAAAACCTGTAAAAACTTTTTGATAAATAAAACTATTACTATAAATGTTAAAAATTAAAATTTCATTAGTACTGTAATATGTATAAATAGTTAATATGTTAAAGCATAAGAATGTGGCACTCTGGATCTAGGTAAATATCTTGGACACACTTTTATGAGATTTTTTTAAATTGATCTTCTTTCATTTGAGGAGTGATATAACCTATTGATCCAGAGATTCTTTTTCGGTTATACCACGCCTCAATAAATTCAAATATATCTATTTGCGCTGTTTCATAATCATAGTATTTTATATGGTTTACACGCTCTTTTTTAATATGGAATTAAATGATTCAATACAAGCATTATTGTAAGGGCACTTCTTACGACTGTGAGACTGTAGCATCTCGTATTCATTCAATTGTTCTATAAATTTATTATTAGTGTATTGTGTTCCAAGGTCAGAGTGAAATATAACCGAACTCTTTTTATGCTAACCCAATAGCCTTTCTTAGAAAGGCTATTGGGTTAGCATAAATTTTAAGGAATCTATACCTTTGTTAGTTTTCATTATGTATCTTTATAATTTCATCTTTAAGGAGAGTATTTTTCAATAATCTTTTAGATGGCTTTTTATGAAAATAATTATAATAAGTGCTCCTTGGTATCTTTAAAGCCTTACATTGAAGTTTAACAGGGTATCTATAGATAAATTTAATTATAGCTTCTTATCCTGTGTGAATATGGCTATAGATTTTTTTTTATTTCATTTTCCATAGCTATTCTTTCATTTTCTTTTTTAAGCCTTGATATCCCATATTCAGCATTTTTTACAACTTTCTTATCTTCATTTGATATTTTAAATAATGGATTTTCGGATATATTTTTAATTCTGCAATTTGCCTTATTGACCCAATTATTAACTGTTACATGATTAACGCTATATTTTTTGGCTGGTTTTCCAGTATTATATACTTAAAAAATCATCTTTTTAAAATCGTCAGTATATCTCTTTCCTATTTCTCTAATTTTCTAACACACCTCTCTTAAATATAGTTTAAATATTTTATATGGAATGTGTCCATAAAAATATACTAGCACCAGACTTTATCGAAATATATATACTACTCTTATTTGCAGTAGTTTATATAATATATCACTAAAAATGATTAATCAACAGTCTTATGACAAGTTTTTGCATCTGCATCTATGTTGATGAATCTCACTAGATAATTTTTTATTTATCATCTTTAACTTCTATCTAACTTTGAGATAAAATTCATTAAATCAGATATGTACTTTTATAAAAGGTATTTAAATATACGAATTGGAGCAATTGTATTTCTACTATGATTAAGGAAATATTTATATACAAGTTCATTATAAATAAATTAAAAATTAATCGACTAACTTCTCGTAAAATATTATCTTTTAGAGAAACTAAATCATAAATTTTCATATATTTATTTAATGTCTTTATACATGGTATCGGTATTTTACAAACAGAATAAAAATATAACCGGAAATAAAATTTCCAGTTATATAAAAAGTTTAGATTATACAAATAATTATATGTGAACTTTTTATTGTCTAGCATAAAAAGTTATTTTGATACAGAATTGTGTTTATAATTATATTTGATTTAATTTATTAAAAAATTTCTATAGCATCAATAGATGTAAAATATCCCAAAGATGAAGAATTCTTAGAATTAGTAACAATAATATCTACTGTATGTTTTCCTTTAGGTAAATCTATTTTAGAGAATATTATTTTTTTAACTCCATTAGCACTATATCCATCAGCTGTATAAGATTGTCCATCAATAATGATTTTAGCTATACCTCTATTATTAGCAGAGATAGAATGAAGGTTAAATCCAGTTCCGTTAAAAGAAAAGGAAAGTTTACTATTATTAATGTTAGAGAAAGTTTGCGTTTTATCGCTAGGAGTAATCCACCCATCAGAATATAGAAGTGAAGGGTGAGTATTATCATATTTACCAGGAGTAAGAGTATTAGAATAATCTAAAATTTCTATAGCATCAATAGATGTAAAATACCCCAAAGATGAAAAATTCTTAGAATTAGTAACAATAATATCTACTGTATGTTTTCCTTTAGGTAAATCTATTTTAGAGAATATTATTTTTTTAACTCCATTAGCACTATATCCATCAGCTGTATAAGATTGTCCATCAATAATGATTTTAGCTATACCTCTATTATTAGCAGAGATAGAATGAAGGTTAAATCCAGTTCCGTTAAAAGAAAAGGAAAGTTTACTATTATTAATGTTAGAGAAAGTTTGTGTTTTATCGCTAGGAGTAATCCACCCATCAGAATATAGAAGTGAAGGGTGAGTATTATCATATTTACCAGCTTGAAGAACCACAATTGGTTTTATACACGAAATAGATTTATCCTCACTAATATAACTTATTTTATCTCCATTCTTATCAGATAATTTAACTAAAGAACTTTTATTACTTACTCCAAATAAATTATTATTATCTGTAGTATCAATATTAACAGTCCCTTCTTTAAGAACTGTAGCTTTAATTTTAGCAATGCTCTTAGCTTCAGTAGTACTAACCCCTGTTGTATCTCCAGTTTTACTAAACCAAAAATAAGCATGTCCACTTTTATTGCTTGTTGTAGTTTGGGGTATGGATGAAATTAACTCACCAGAAGTAATTTCATCTATTCTTATTACGTTTGGATCATATGCAAAGTCCCATGAACCTCCGTATAATCCATTTATGTTTGAAACATTTAAATTTATAGTTATTTGTTTGCCTACAGTAGTTTCACCAGTAACAGTATAAGTGACTTTAGGTGTTGGCTCTGCAGCTTTAACTTGTATACCACTTAAAGAAAATTCTACTATAAGGCAAAAAGCACATATCATAGCGAAAAATTTCTTGAGTTTTTTAGAATAAAACTTCAAATTTATTCCCCCTTTATATCATATTTATGTACATAGTTATTGTATACTTTTCCTCGGATTATGTAAATAAATTCTAAGGTCATAAATGCGATTTATAATTCAATAAGTAAAATATTTAAGGTTTATGAAGAAGAGAAAACTTATAAAAATAAGATAATGATATTTTTATAAATTTAATGAAGTTAGAATATTTATCTTGTAAAAAAGTGTTATAATTTATATTATAAAATAAGAAAAATAATAAAGGGGAAAGTTAGATGGGTATTAGAAAAAGAATTTTATCATTATCCTTGGTAGCATTAATGATAGGTGCAATTTTACCAAATATAAAAGTACAAGCATCAGATATAAAAGATGGACCATTATATAAAAAAGAATATGAAGAAGTTAAAAACTATGATTCATACAGTAACTTAAGATTATATAGTAATTTTAAGACTTCTAGTTTGTTAGATGAAAGAGAAGATGTAAGAGAAAGTAGATTAGCTAATTCAAAGATTAGAAAATTAGTTTTACAAACTAATTCTAATTATGAAGTAGCGTTAGCCTATAGTGATGGAAATTATTCTTATGTAAATAAATTTGATGATTTAGAAGAAGCTATTAATGAATGTAAATCTATTGAAAAAGAAATAAATGAATCAGAAAATATAATACCAGTTGTAATAGATAAAAGTGGACAAGTTACTTACGCTACAAAGTCTGTTGCAAGAGTCAGAAAATATGTTAATGGGAAAATTGTATCAGGTACTAGTGATATTTATACTGATTCATCCATGAGAAATGTCTATACATATGTAAGTCATGATTATATGAGTGAAGTGCCTTTAATAACTACTAGTGGACAAGCTGCGAAAGTATTAATAGGTGGATACGAAGGTTGGATGAAGTATACTAATAAGGATGACTATGCAAATAAAACTGCAGATGTTGTAATATGGCCATTAAATCAGGTTACAACACCTAGTTATTATATAGTTCAGGATGGAATATTAAAGCATTGGGCTGGTACAAGCCTAGATGGTGGAAGTGGTACCATGCTTTATGTAGGAAGTGCGCCTGATTTTTTAGAGCCTGGGAAAAAGTATGCAAGCTATGATGGAAATTATTTTTACTATGCGGATAATATTCAAGATGCAATTTGGGATTTAACGCTAGATTTAAAGGAGAATACAAAGAAGAGAGCAGTTAATAATGGAAATCCTTATTACTCTTACTTTAATAACCTTTCATTTAGAAGTAAAAGTAATTACACAGCAGATGATATAAATAGATATATAACAGCTCATACTGCTTCAGATAGTAAGCTTAGAAACTTGGGAGCTGCATTAAAAGAGGCAGAAAATACTTATGGAGTAAATGCACTACTAACATTAAGTGTTGCTATAAATGAATCGGGATGGGGACAATCAAGAATAGCAAAGGATAAAAACAATTTATTTGGTATGGGTGCTATAGATTCAGATCCATATAATGGAGCTTATAGTTATCCGAGCACAAGAGAAAGTGTTCTAGACTTTACCCAAAACTTTATATCTAATGGATATGCTAATCCAAGAGATTGGAGGTATTGGGGATCATTTTTAGGTAATAAAAATCTGGGCGCTAATGTGAAATATGCTTCTGACCCATTCTGGGGAGAAAAGGCAGCTAGTTTTGCAATGCAAATAGATTATTATTTATCAGGGAATAACATAAAGAATTTAAGAGATGAAAATTACTATCAACTTATTAAATATGTAGGAACCAATAAAGTTATAGGAGCTGACGGAACTGAATTTTATGATATAGCAACTACAAACGTTTCTGTAGGAGGTAGTAGTACAATAGGGACAAGTGTAGTTGGAACAAATGCTATACAGGCTACAGGTAAAAAAGTAACTATTAATGGTGAAGAGTATATAGAAATATATGCAGATAGAAATCATAGTAAATATGATGGGAATTTCAATGGAACATATAATTGGAGTAAGCTTGGATACACAAAAAATAAAAATATAGTATTCCTTAATAAAGGCAAAACTGGCTTTAAAGAGGGAGATATAAATTTTGATGATGAAATAGATATGAAAGATTTATCATTAGTTTCAAACCTGTATAATTCTAAAAAAGGAGATTCAAATTGGAATAATAATTGTGATTTAAACAATGATGGCATAATTGATATTTATGACATAGTTAAGGTTGCAAATAAAATAACAGGATAGTCTAATAGGCTATCCTAATTTTATGAAAAGCTATTTATATAAAAGGAAGTGAGGAATTTGAAAAAGGTTAAAAATATATTTACTGTAGCAATGATTGTATTATTTATTCTGTTTAATAGCATAGTAGTATATGCTACAGAAGAGTCAATGGTTAAGTTTACGATTAATGGGGAAATAAAAAAAGGAAATGATATAGAGATTGTAGTTGACCTAAGTAACCTTAAAAATTTATATTCAGCTTTAGTTGATTACACTTATGACAATACATTAATTAAAGTAAAGGAAATAGTGTTAAATGAAGAGATAAAGAAACAATCAGTTATGCCACTATTTGGTGAGCTAAGTTTAAATGGAAATAGAGCACGTTATGGATTTACATTTCAGGGATCAGATAGCATGGGATTAAGTGGAGATTATAATTTTGTAACTATAAAAGCTGAAGTTTTAAAGAATGGTGAATTGGACTTATCTGCTGATAAGATAAAATTGCAGCTTGTACAAAAGACTGAGAATAATATGATTGATCTTCCTTTTATACTAAGTTTACCGGAAAAAGAGGTGATAGAAGTAAAACCTACACAATCACCAGGAAAATCCGAACAGGACAACAATAGCTCATCTACAAATAGTTCTAATGATATTATAATTGGTGGCAATAGTGAGAATAATGATAAGAAACAGAATGTAACCATTGATGAAGACAATGATAAAATTAAGGAAGAACCACAAGATAAAAATGAACTATTAGCAGAAAAGGAGAATAATGATAGTAAATTAGATACAGGTATAAGTAGTAACGTTGAAGAAAATAAGAATAATTCGGTATTATTTATTATAATTATTTTTATTATTTTAATAATTGGTGGATATATATTATTTAAATTATATAAAAATAAAAAGCTGAAGTAGTATAATACTTAATTTTATACTAATTAAGGAAAAAAGAATTTGGAGTATTAGTACATGATGATAGATAATTAAGAAGCAGACTTATCAAAAAACTTTTTTATATTGACTTATTTGAGTTATATATAGCACACATAATTTTAAGTATTAGATGTGCTATTTTTTTATTGATAAAAATATGTGGAAAAAAATAATGTATTTTGTAATAAATTTGTAAATGCTTTACTTGTATTTTGTAGTAACATACTAATAGATAAAGCGCTAAAATTTTAATAAAAAAAGGAAGAAAGAGTAATGAACAAAATTATTAAGGCATTAAAAAAACCAAAGATAGCAATAATAAATATTATGAATTTAAAGTTTTTTAGATTGTTGCCAGATAAAATATTTATCAAGATTGAATATTATTTAGTTATGAATAAAAAGTTGAATTTAGATAATCCTAAAACCTTTAATGAGAAGTTACAATGGTTAAAGATAAATGATAGAAAAGATATTTATACTAAAATTGTAGATAAATATGAGGTTAGGGAATATATTAGTCAGAAGATAGGGGAAGAATATTTAATTCCGTTAATAGGTGTCTGGGATGAGTTTGATGAAATTGATTTTAGTAAGCTACCTAATAAATTTGTATTGAAGCCTACGCATACATCAGGTAATGTATTTATTTGTAAGGATAAGTCTAAAATAGATTATAAAGATTTAAAAAGGAAAGTAAATAAATGGATGAAGAGAAGATATTATTGGGTACATAGGGAATGGCCATATAAAAATGTTAAACCAAGAATAATATGTGAAGAATATATAAGTGATAAAGATTCGACTCCAGATGATTATAAGGTTATGTGTTTTAATTCTAAAGCAAAATTAATTGAAGTTCATATAGATAGATTTAAAAATCATAATCTAGATATATATGATAATGAGTGGAATAGGGTTGCTCTTGCGGAAGATGGTCCTAGTTCTAATAATGTTTATGAAAAGCCTAAAGAATTTGATAAAATGATAAAGATGTCTGAAAAGTTGTCATCAATATCATGTCATGCTAGAATTGATTGGTATATTGTAAATGGAAAATTATATTTTGGAGAAATAACATTATATGAGGCATCAGGATTAGATCAATTTAATAATCCAGAAGATGATTGTACATTAGGGGAATGGATTAATCTATATAATTAAATAAGGATAATAGGGCATATATAATTTTAAATTATATATGCCCTATTATTTAAGTTTGTAGTGAAGGATTTGAATATTAATTTGTAGGATTGAAAAGATTTTTATAATATAAATTATACATATCATTATGATGGTACAAATGAATAAATTAATAAAAAAGCTTTATATGATTTCATATAAGGTAAATAGTCTTTAAAAGTATAATGTGGTATAATTATATATAAAGTTAATAAAAGGAAGTATTTTTGTATTAAATAGTATTAATTGGAGGGATAATATATGAAAATAGCAGTTGCAGGAACAGGATATGTTGGACTTGTTGCAGGAGTGTGTTTTGCTGAGGTTGGACATAATGTATTATGCGTAGACGTAGATAAAGATAAAGTTGAATTGATGAAATCTGGAGTATCACCAATTTATGAAGCAGATTTAGAAAAGTTAATGCAAAAAAATTATGCTGATGGTAGGCTAAATTATACTACTGACTATAAGGCGGCTTATAAAGATGCTGATGCAATATTTATAGGGGTAGGAACACCAGAGCAACCAGATGGGTCTGCTAATTTAAGTTATATAGCAACTGTTGCTAGACAAATTGCAGAAAACATTGAAAAGGATTGTTTAGTTGTAGTTAAGTCTACTGTTCCAGTAGGTACTAATGACAAAGTAGAACAATTTATAAAAGACTTTTTGGTTAACGATGTAAAGGTTGAGGTAGCATCAAATCCAGAGTTCTTAGCTCAAGGTACAGCAGTACATGACACTTTACATGCGGCAAGAATAATTATTGGTACAGAAAGTAAATGGGCAGAAGATATGTTGATGAAGATATATGAACCATTTAATTTACCAATAGTATCTGTTAATAGAAGAAGTGCTGAAATGATTAAGTATGCATCAAACGATTTCCTAGCGCTTAAGATTTCATATATGAATGATATAGCAAATCTTTGTGAGTTAGTTGGAGCGAACATTCAAGACGTAGCAAAGGGGATGAGTTATGACGAACGTATAGGAAGTAAATTCTTAAATGCAGGAATAGGATATGGTGGTTCTTGCTTCCCAAAGGATACTAAAGCGCTAGAGTATTTAGCAAGACAAAATGGATATGAATTAAGAACAATAAAAGCTGCTATAGATGTTAATGAAAGTCAAAAGACAAAATTATATAAAAAGGCTTGCAAGAGACTTATAACATTTGATGGATTAAAAGTTGCGGTGTTGGGATTAACATTTAAGCCAGGCACTGATGATTTAAGAGAAGCACCATCTTTAGAAAATGTACCATTATTATTACAAGGTGGAGCAAATGTTTATGCATATGACCCAGTAGGAGAAGAAAACTTTAAAAAGAAGTACCCAGAGGGAATAATTGATAAAGGTAGCATAACATATGTTAAGACTCCTCAAGATGCATTAAAGGATGCAAATATATGTTTTATATTTACTGAATGGAAAGATATTAAGGCCGTTAAACCAGAAGAATATAAAAATCTTATGAGAACGCCTTTAGTATACGATGGAAGAAATATTTATGATGTTAGCAGTATGGATGAGCTTGAAGTAGAGTATTATTCTGTTGGAAGATAAAATTTGAATGAAGGTGGGATAGCTTATGAAAACTGTAGGCTTTGTTATTAGCACAAAAGAAAATGAAAAAAGAAGAGCAATTGTATTAGATGATTTGAAAAAAGTCAAGAATATTAATAAATTATATTTTCAAGAAGGATATTTCAAAGAGTTTAATATTTCTGATGAAAAGATAATAGAATTAGGCGCAAATGTTGTAAGTAAGGAAGAAGTATTGAAACAAGATATAATTTGTGATCCTAAAGCTGGTGACGGTGAATATCTAACGGATTTAGATAAAGGTAAAACTATATTTGGATGGATACATGCTGTGCAAAACAGGGATATTACAGATAAGTTTCTAGATAAAAAACTTACTGCAGTAGCATGGGAAGATATGTATGAATTGGGAAGACATACTTTTTGGCGCAATAATGAAATAGCAGGTGAGGCAGCAATAATGCATGCTTACAGTATTTATGGAAAGCAACCGTATGAAACTAATGTTGCTCTTTTAGGTAGAGGTAATATTGCAAGAGGTGCATTGACAACTTTAGTTTCTTTAGGAGCTAAAGTAGAAGTGTTTGATAGAAGAATGGAAGAACTTTTACGTAGAAGAATTAATGAATTTGATGTTATTGTAAATGGAATACTATGGGATACAGAAAGAAATGATCATATAATATATAAAGAAGATTTAAAGAAAATGAAAAATGATTCCATGATTATAGATATAAGCTGCGATAGAAATGGTGGAGTAGAAACTAGTATACCAACAACTATACAGGATCCTGTATATTATGTAGAGAATGTTCTTCATTATGTAGTAGATCATACTCCTAGCATATTATATAAAACAGCATCTAAGTCAATTAGTAATGAAGTTGTTAAGTACTTAGACTTTTTAATTGAAGAAAAAGATTGTACTGTATTAGAAAAAGCAACAGCAATAAAAGAAGGAAGAATTATAGATCAAAGAATAAATAAATTTCAAAATAGATTATAAAATAAACCAGGTTCTTGAAAGAACCTGGTTTATTTTATATTAGTTTATTAGAGTACCATTAATAATATCTATATTGTCTATATTAACATAGGAATTAGATCCTGTATTAGCAACTTCAATCTTAACTGTATGACGATCATTAGATAAACCAGTTTTTTCAAAGAATAATTTTTGATTTACAGTAGATGCAGAATAAGTATCAACAGAATATTTAACACCATCTACATAAATATTAGCAATACCCTTATATTTGTTTGCTAAACCATACCATCTAAAACCAGTACCTTTGAATGAGAAGGATATAAAATCCCCTTTTTTATTAGAAAATTTAGAATTTCCTCCACTGTAAGATGTTGAAGCTTCGCTAGACCAATTTCCTGAATATTTAATTAAAGAATTATTTTCTTCATAAGTGTTTATAGCTACAGGTATTAAGTTCCCACCTATAATATCAAGCTTATCAATATTAATATAAGAACCATTGCCCATACCAGTAACCTCAATTCTTACTGTATGAGTACCGTTAGTTAGTCCAGTTTTTTCAAAGAATAATTTTTGATTTACAGTAGATGCAGAATAAGTATTTACAGAGTATTTAACACCATCCACATAAACATTAGCAATACCTTTATATTTATTAGCTAGTCCATACCATTTAAAACCAGTACCATTAAATGAAAAAGTAATTGTACCACCTTTTTGATTTGAATATTTTGATTTTCCCCCACTGTAAGAAGATAAAGACTCGCTAATCCAGTTACCTGAATATTTAATTAAAGAATCATCTTCTTCATAAGTTTTTGCATCAGAGAGTATAGAGCCATTAATAATGTCTATATTATCAATGTTGATATATTTTCCAGGTGTAGTGTCTGAAACTTCAATTTTAACTGTGTGTTTACCATTTTGTAAACCGTTTTTTTCAAAGAATAGCTTGTTATTAATAGTAGTAGAGGAATAAGTATTCACAGAGTATTTAGTACCATCTACATAAACATTAGCAACTCCCTTATGAATATTAGCTAGTCCATACCATCTAAAACCAGTACCATTAAACGTAAAGTTGATTGATGCACCTTTTTGATTAGAGTATTTAGATACTCCAGCACTATAAGAATTCATAGATTCAGTATTCCAACTACCAGAGTAATAAATATAAGGATTATTTTCTTCATAAGTGTTTATAGCTACAGGTACTAAGTTTCCACCTATAATATCAAGTTTATCAATATTAATATAAGAACCATTACCCAAACCAGTAACTTCAATTCTTACTGTATGAGTTCCGTTGGTTAATCCTGTTTTTTCAAAAAATAGTTTTTGGTTTACACTTGTAGATGAGTAAGTGTCAACAGAATACTTAACTCCATCTACATAAACATTAGCAATACCTTTATATTTATTAGCTAGTCCATACCATTTAAATCCAGTACCGTTAAATGAAAAAGTAATTGTAGCCCATTTTTGATTAGAATATTTTGATATTCCTCCACTGTAAGAAGATAAAGCTTCAGAAGTCCAGTTACCTGAATATTTAATTAAGGAGTTATTTTCTTCATAAGTGGTTGAATCAGATATTAAAGAACCGCCTAATATATTAATTTTATCAATATTTATATATTGTCCATTACCAGATTTAGTGACTTCTATTTTAACTGTATGCTTACCATTTGGTAAATCATTTTTTTCGAAGAATAATTTTTTATTTATTGTAGATGTAGAATAAGTATCAACAGAATATTTAACACCATCCACATAAACATTAGCAATTCCTTTATATTCATTAGCTAGTCCATACCATCTAAAGCCAGTACCATTAAAAGTAAAGTTTATGAACGCATCTTTTTCGTTTGAATATTTTGAACTACCACCACTATAAGAAGGTGATGATTCAGAAATCCAATTGCCAGAGTAATTTATAAGAGGGTTATTTTCTTCATAATTATTAATTATAGGTATTAAAGAACCACCAATAATATCAATTTTATCAATATTAATATGTTTTCCAATACCGGTGTTGGTAACTTCTATTTTTACTGTATGTTCGCCTCGTGTTAAACCTGTTTTTTGGAAAAACAATTTTTGATTTACAGTTGTAGATGAGTAAGTATCAACAGAGTACTTAACACCATCCACATAAACATTAGCAATTCCTTTATGTTCATTAGCTAAACCATACCACTTAAAACCAGAACCATTAAATGAAAAACTTATAGTAGCGTTTTTTTGATTTGAATATTTAGAACTGCCACCACTATAAGAAGGTAATGATTCAGTAGTCCAGTTACCAGAGTAATGTACAAGGGGATTATTTTCTTCATAGCTATTTATAGTGCCGTTAATAAAAGAAAAACTATTATTATCTGAGTTATACGACACTGGATTTCCAGACTTATCAGATAATTTTATAAGAGAATTCTTATTATTTAAACTAAAATCGCTATTCTTATTTGTAGTAATTAAATTTAGTTTACCTTCTTTTAAAATTTTTGCTTTTATTTTTACAATCGATCCGCTACCTGATATTGGACTGTTATTGCCTGTTGAAGTGAACCAAAAATAAGCATGTCCTTTTTTATTACTTACATTTGTTGTTACTTTACTATTAATAAGAGAGCCTGGTTCAATAGAAATAACATCTAATAAATTAGAGTCGTATAGTAAATCCCATGAACCACCATATAAGTTGTTGATATTAGAAATATTTACCTCGATATCTATGGTATCTCCAACAAGTCCATTACTAGATAAAGCATAACTTAAGGTTGGAGTTGTAGATGCATATGTTGGAATGCTTCCCAAACAAAAGTTTACAATGAATAATATCAAAAAAGTAAAAGAAATATATAATTTATGTATTGCTTTGTATTTTTTCATGTTTTCACCCTTTCATACTATATGATGTTAATTTATATTATAATATAAATGCAGACAAATATATATAATCATCTATTATTATACAAAAAAATACTTGTGTTATATATAATTACAGTTATAAATAAATACATCATTATAGTATACAATTTTTTTGTTATGTGTTAATAGTTATGCGGATATGATATAATTTAATGGTATTTAAAAATATAAGAAAATGGTGAAGTTTTATGAAAAAATGTATTCATATTTTGTTAAGAGATAAATTAAGTGGTGCTGAAAAGATGGCATTAATTTTATGTGAAAATTTAAATCGGTATGAACCAATAGTTATTTGTGGTGGCGATAATTTAAAAAAGGTTTTTGAAGATAAGGGAATTGAAAGTTATTCACTGGAATTTTCTGTTAAAAAAATTTTGACATATATAAAAAAGCTAAAAAAAATAATTGAAAAAAATAATGTTACTATAATACATGGACATGATAACTATGCATCTATAGTGGCATATTTAATAAAAAGAATATATGGACTTAATATAAAAGTTATTTCTCATATACATAGTTGTTATCCGTTCTTAGAGAGTGGGGGAATTGCTAAGAAAGTTGATAGTGTAGTAAGACCAAAATATGATTTTAATATTATATGTGGTAAAGATGTTGAAGAGTATTACTTTAGGTATGCAAATTATATTGATAAGAATAGATGTACAGTTTTGTCTAATGCTATAGATTTACTGTCTATAGCCAATTATTCTTCTTCGGTAAATATAGAGAGCTTAAAGAAAGAATTAAATATAGATAAAAAAAATAAGGTTATTGGATTTGTAGGTAGAATTTGTGATATAAAAGGTATAGTACCTTTTATAAAAGCATTAGGAACTAACAAAGAGAAATTTGATGATAGTGTTATCCTTTTAATAGGTAGTGGCGAGCAAGAAGAAGAAGTGAAAAATTTAATTAATGAACTTGATTTGAATGATATTGTAATTATGTTGGGATATCAGACTGATGTGTACAAATATTATCCGTTAATGGATATTTTTATACTGCCATCTAAATATGAAGGTTTACCTATGGTAATTTTAGAAGCTATGGCATTTAAAAAAGCAGTGGTTGCAATGAATGTAGGTGGAATTGGAGAAGTAATCACTGATAAAACTAATGGGATTTTAATTTCAAAAGATAACTATTATGAATTTGTTAGTAGATTGGCTTTATTAAAAAATGATAATGAGTTAATTTTAGAGATGTCTGAAAATGCCTATATGAATATAAAAGATAATTATGATATAGAAGTATATGATAAAAAGTTAGAAAAAATATATGATATGTTTATTGCTGGGAAGGAGTAACAAAGTGAAAAATTTAGCTATATTAATACCTACGTTATCTATAGGTGGGGCTGAAAGAGTTGCTGCAAATTTATCAATTGGATTGAGTAGGTATTATAATATTTTTATTATAGTTTATAATAGAACTGAAAATGAATATGCTCACAATGATAATATAATTTGTCTTGAAAGTAAATTCTATAAAGGTGTATTAGGTAAAGCTTATGGATTTTTCAAAAAGATTTTTCAAATTAGAAAGATAAAAAAAGAGTACAATATAGATATATCATTAAGTTTACTTGATATGCCTAGTATTCTTAATATATTAAGTAGATATAGAGATAAAGTTATTGTATCAGTAAGAAATTATAAATCAAGAGAGGTTAATGGGATTACTGGCAAAATTGACAAAATGATGATTAGTACCTTTTATAATAAAGCTGATTTAGTTATAGCTTGTTCTGAGCTAATTAAGGAGGATATGATAGAAAATTTCAATGTAAAAAGAGAAAAGATTATAACTATATATAATCCATATAATATTGAAGATATCAAGGAAAAGTGCAAGGAAGAAATTAGTGATTATGATGTTAATAATAAGAAGTTTATTGTTAATGTAGGTAGATTAACTAATCAAAAAGGTCAAGATCACTTATTAAGAGCGTTTAAGATAGTAAAGCAATCAATAGCAGATATAAATCTTGTTATTGTAGGAGTGGGAGAGTTAGAGGAAAGCTTAAAGAAATTAGCAATAGACTTAGGAATATTTGATAGTGTATTTTTCGTTGGATTTGAAAAAAATCCATTTAAGTTTATAGATAAATCTGAAGTATATGTTTTAAGTTCGCTTTTTGAGGGATTTCCTAATACAATGTTAGAAGCTATGATATGTGGAGCACCTATTGTTTCTACAGATTGCAAGTCAGGCCCAAGAGAAATATTATGTGATATATATGATAAGAATAAAGTATATAATAAATTTACAGAGGCGGACTATGGAATTATAACTCCAGATTTCGTGGAAAGTAATAATATTGAAAGTGGTGAAAAAGAGCTCGCTGAAGCAATAATATTATTATTAAAAAATGATGAACTTAAAAAGCATTATTCTAAAAAAAGTAAAAGTAGAGGGGATGAATTCTCCTTAAGTTCTATTTCGGATAAATATTATTCAGAATTGGAAAAGCTATAAAAGTAGTTACTTAATTATTATTTGTTAGGCAATAAGAGGAGGAAAATAAAGTGAAAACAATTTTAGTTACTGGTGGAGCAGGTTTTATAGGCTCTACATTAAGTGAAAGACTAGTATTAGAAGGAAACAGGGTTGTTGTTATAGATAACTTTAATAGCTTTTATGACCCTAGTATAAAACATTCTAACATTGCAGCTGTTAGAGAAGCTATGAAGAATAATAATATATCATGTGAAAATTTTATACTTTGTACAGGAGATATAAGAGATGAGGCATTCTTAGCTAAGGTATTTTCAGAGAATAAAATAGACTCTATAGTACATTTAGCAGCTATGGCAGGGGTAAGACCATCTATAGAAGATCCTAAGTTATACTATGATGTAAATATAGTAGGTACGTTAAATATATTGGAAGAGTGTAGAAAAAATAATATTAAAGAGGTTGCATTCGTTTCAAGTTCATCTGTTTATGGTAACAATGAGAAGGTACCATTTGCTGAAACAGATCCGGTAGATAATCCAATATCTCCTTATGCATCTACTAAAAAGTCAGGAGAATTATTATGTTATACATACCATCATTTATTTGATATAAGTTTTGCCTGTTTAAGATTCTTTACTGTATATGGACCAAGACAAAGACCAGATTTAGCTATTAATAAATTTACAAAGCTAATTTTAGAAGACAAGGAAATACCGTTTTTTGGAGATGGAAGTACTTCAAGAGATTATACTTATATAGATGATATTGTAGATGGTATCATTAAAGCTACAGAGTGGTTAAGTGCAGGTGAAGAAAAGAAGTATGATATATTCAATTTGGGTGGAGACAAAACTGTATCGTTAAAGAGAATGGTAGAAGTTATTGAAGAAACTTTAGGTAAAAAGGCGAGAATAAATCAGTTACCTATGCAACCGGGAGATGTTAATAGAACATGCGCTGATATTTCTCATTCAAAAGAAGTATTAGGTTATTCGCCTAAAACAACATTTGAAGAAGGAATATCAAAGTTTGTAAAGTGGTTTAAGAAGTAAAAAAGTGGGGGATTTATATGAAGATAAAAAGCGTTTTTATCAATAAGTTTGTAAGGAATATTGCATTTAAGTTTAAGATTAATGACTTGAAATATGTGGAGGATTATGATCAATTAAGTACTGCAGAAGATATTTTATTAAGTGACAATGTTAAAAAGAATATTAACATAGGGATTGTTAAGGATATAGATTCTGCACCATACTATACTAAGTTTGAAAGGCTATTAAAGAAAAACAATATAAACTATAAATTCTTTAATATACATAGTGCAAATTGGTTAGGGGATGTAAAAAAGTTTGATTGTGTAATTTGGAGACCTTTATCGGTTCCATGGGAGCTAGAAGAAGCTAGGGAGAAAATATATATATTAGAGAAGTATATGGGGAAGGTGGTTTATCCTTCTTATTCAGAAATACTTTTTTATGAAAACAAAACATATCAGTATGATTTGTTAAAGCTAAAAGGGTTTCCTGTAATAGATACATTTATTTCCTATGATTATAATGAGTGTATAGACTATATTAATAATAAGTTAGTTACACCATGTGTATCAAAAATAAAAGCAGGTTCAGGATCAGAGGGAGTTGAATTGGTTAAGAGTAAATCCCAAGCATTATCGATAATAAAGAAAGCTTTCTCGGATGGAGCAAAAACATATTGGCCATTTATTAGGCAAAAAAATTATATATATTTTCAAAGTTTTGTAGAAAACTATGGATTTGATTTGAGAATAATAGTTGTTGATAAGGATAATATATTTGGATATTTTAGAAATACTGTAAAAAATGAATTTAGAGCTTCAGGATATGGGATTGTAGAAAAGAAAAATTTACCTATAGAAGCGGTTAAAATTGCATTAAAAGTAAAAGAGGGATTAGGTTTTAATAATCTAGCAGTAGATTTTCTACAATCAAAAGTAGATGATAAATTTTATATAATAGAGTGTTCTAATTTTATTAGAATTGATACAGATATTCAGTTGGAAGTAAGTTCTATTGCGGGAAGATATTGTTATAATGAAAAAGAAGATAATGTTACCTTTAAGGAAGGAAGATATTGGATACAAGAGCTAATATTAAAGAATTTGATAGAAAGTAATTTTTCTGATGGAAAGGTAGAGTAATGAGTAGTAATAATGAATATTTAGGAAAAGCTGCGAATGAAGCTAGTAAAACCTTTATTATAAAAGTAATAAGTTATGTTATAGCTTTTTTATCACAAATATTATTTGCTAACATGTTAGGTTCAGATCTATTAGGATTATATCAAACTTGCATGAATATTGTCATGATGTTACTAATGATAAGTGTATTTGGTATGGATAGCGCAAATATTAGATTTATAAGCCAACATAATAATAATGGAGAAAAGGGGAAAATTAAGTCTTACTTTTGGTATTCAATTAAGATGACAACCATATTTTCTTTAATATGTAGTTTGGTTTTAATAATCTTTAGAAGTTATATAGCTGAGAATATTTTTAATGAATCAAGATTGATAAATATATTGCCGGTTTTTGGATTTGTATTAATTACATATTCTTTAATCGAAGTAATAGGTGGATATAGTAGAGGCATAAAATCTTCATCAGATTACTTTTTATCTCAGGAATTTATTAATAAAATAGTTAAGGTGGCTATTTTTGTATTATTGTATTTAGTTAACTTTAGATTATTTGGATTGATAATTGGTACTATTTTGGGATTTATAGCATCATTAGTATATTTGTTCATTAGAGTAAGAAAATCCTCAAGTTTTTTATTTAATAGGGATATTCATAAAGAAGAAATTGATAAAAAACAATTTTGGAGATATTCTTTTTCAATGTCAGTAGTATATTTTACGAACTATCTGATGTTATATGTAAATTCAACTATAGTTGGTATGTTTTTAACTTCATCGGAGGTAGGGATATATAGTAATGCTCAAACGTTATCTTCGTTTATAATATTTATATATGTTTCCTTTAATTCTATATTCGTATCTATGGTTTCGGAATTATACTATAATAAGGAATATGAACTATTAAATAAATTATATATAGATATAACTAGGATAATTTTGGTTTTATCTATACCAATAGTGTTAGTAATGGTATTCTATTCAAAATCAATATTATCTATTTTTGGTGGCGAATTCGTTGGGGGAAGTACTGCATTAATAATCCTAGTGATCGGTCAATTAGCGAATATTATAGTAGGTCCTAATGAATCGTTATTATCAATGAGTGGCAATCAAAGATATTCAATGATGAATGGGGTAGTAATTGCTTTTGTTAATATCTCTTTAAACTTTATATTGATACCCAAGGTAGGCATAGTTGGTTCTGCAATTGCAGGAGCAATTGCAGTGTTTACAGGTAATTTGTTAAAAACTATTCAGGTAAAGAAAGTTATGAATATGGTGCCTTATGATAAAAGTATATATAAGGTAGTTGTTGTAATTGTAATAGATACTATCATTCTAATTTTATCTAGAATGTTGTTTAAAGATACTTTTATTATGGCGGCTATAGTAGGTGTAACAGTTTATATTATGTCACTATTAATATATTACAAACTTGGGTTGACTGAGAGTGAGTTAAGCCTTATGCAATCTTTAATTAATAAGATAAAGAAATAAAAAAAGTATAATCTTTACCATATATAGTATAGTGGTCGTTAAAAGGTAAGTTATAAGCATTTAAATTAATAAATTAAAAAGCTGATTTCTGCCAAATGCAGAAGTCAGCTTTTAGTTTTTTTTACTCTTGATATAGGTATTACTCTATAATAGGAGTTTTTTATTTTAATTAAGTTTTTTTAGTAAATTAGAATTACCAAATAACTTACATATTCCAAGTGATATTAATAGATATTGATATGGAAGTGTCTGTAGCTGTATTCTTAAGAACCAGCCACCATATTCAATTCTATAAATAAGTATTAATCCAAATATAAATGCCAGTATTGATATTACAAATTCTCTATTTACTTTCAAACCTTTTATAATACCAATAATGAATGCAGGAAATGAAATTATAAGGAATAGAGTTTCAGGGTATAATCCTCTTAAACCAATTAGTTTAACTGATTCATATAGGTTGGTATTTGTATTTGATAGAAAATCTAAGTTAACAATACTTAAAAACAATCCTTTAATTAAATTAGATATACCTAAGGAGTTTATATAGTTTTCAATCATAGAAATAATATCAATAGAATATACAGTAGTTATTAGTCTTAATACCAAGGCAACAGATAAAAATATAGTAGATAATGTTATCATAATACTAATTTTTTTTCTATTAGATAATTTTAATATAGTATAAAAAATACAAATACCAATTAAAATTAGCGCAGCAAATTTTCTTAAGAACCAAAGTGATACAACCCCTAAAAATAGGATAAAGATGTTAGAAAAGTTTCTTTTTAAACCATATTTGTTGAGCTTTATAGTTTGTAATATTATTATACACATGCATAAAGAAATAAGAATATCTCTTAATGCAAAGTTAGAGAATAATGCGAAAGTAGGCATAATACTCATAATTATAGTAGTTAAATTTGAAACTTGCTTATTTTCTGTTATTGAAAAACTTAAATCATAAGTTATAGGAATAAGTATTAAGCTAAAACATACATTTATTATTTTTACAGTAATAAAGAAGTCTTTTCCTGTTAAAGCGTTTATAAATCCTAAGAATAGATTATAACCGTACTGGTCAACTCCTGTAATAGCCTTTAAATCTGGCCAAGAGAAGTTTCTTAAATAATTTCCTATAGTATCACCTGAAGAGTAATAAAAAATTTCATCTGGTTGCAAATAAGAATAAATACTACCATATTTAAATAAGTTTAAGGCCATTAAAGCTATACCTATAATCAATCTTATTGAAATTGCTAATATTAGTAGTTTTACAATATTATCTTTAATATTTAATTTTTTTGAATAATGATAGATTAATGATGCTGTAAATAGAATAGCTGACATCATTAATGATAAGTTAAGTAAAGTTGATAATATAAAAAATATAGCGTATATTATAACATTTCTTTTATTTATTAATGATTTTTTTTCGCTATTAAGTAAGCTTACTAGTAATAAAGAAGATATAATCAGAACGAGAGTTTTTATATAATTCCAAATTATATTATTTATATTTGAACTTATATATAGATAGTCGTTATTTTCTATATGAGAAACATGATATAATTCTGGGATTTTCTCTAAAAGTATGTCTTTAAATGTAGAATATATTTTATTTGTTGTATTGTCATCGATATAGTTATGAGACTGTATTGATATTTTGTATTGATTTTCTCCACCTGAGATTGGAGTAATATCTACACTTAAGTTTTTATCTGAATAACTTTTTTTGAAAGTTGTATTTAATGAATTTATAGTCTTTAAAAGAGATTTATCTACGGAATTCGAAACTTTATAATTAGGGGAGTAATAAAACCTTACTTCCATTTCTTTTAAATATCTTTTTGGAGTTATTATACCTAAAATAAGAGGTAATAATAATATAATACATACTAATAATTTGTATTGAGAAAATATATATTTTATAGTTTTTTTCATGTTCATCACCTTTAATACTTTCTAATTAGTAAATTTATTAATAAGTTCTGTATAAAAATTCGAAGATTTTTTTATAGATAAATAAGTTTTTTGTTCAATTATGTTATTTTCTTCATCCTTAAGCTGTAAAAACATTAAATTAGAATTTTTGCTAGCTTCATTTTTAAATACAATTCCCATAAAAGAAGGATCTTCTAAAATAAGCGATTCTATATTATTTGAAGAAATTATATTATCTTGTGTTATGTAGTTATCTTTTTTCAATAAGTTAAATGCTCTATTGGATAATAATAGCTTAAAATCGTTTTCTCTGTGATTAGGATTATTTAATATATTTATTATATCTGTAAAAGATAAATTTGAGTCTATTGTAGAGTTATATATTAAATATACAGAGTCAGATGAATATGGTAAGTATGTATATTCGGAGCTTTCTGTTTTTCCATATTCAAGAGTAATATCAGCATATTTAGAATCTGAAACATATTGAACTGTTGTACCTAAAGAGTCAGCAACTTCCTTTAATTCATTCTTTAGAACATCATTATTTGTTGTTTTTAAATAAACTTTAAGAGTTTCTATATTATCAGAGGCTATATTCTCTATTTCTGGCATCAAAATGAATAGAGCAGCTAAAAATATAATTAACGATACTAATAGATTTTTTATATTCTTCATATTTTTTCTCCTAATTTACAATTTTTATATACTACGTTTAGAATTATAATTGATTTTCAAATATATAACAAGTTGTTAACCTAATATATAAAAAAAAATGTATGTTATAATAAAAAAAAATATTTTTGTGGTATTATATAAATAGAATATATAACTTTTTAGAATATGTGGAGGTGCAAATATGGCAGTTTTAGTAACCGGAGGTCTTGGATACATTGGTAGTCACACTGTAGTTGAATTGTTAGAAAATAATGAGGAAGTTGTTATTGTTGATAATTTACTAAATAGTAAGTTAAGTGTAAAGGATAGAATTGAAGAAATCACTAATAAGGGAGTTAAATATTATAATATTGATTTAGTAAATGAAGAGGATGTTAGAAAGGTTTTTAACGAAAATAGAATAGAGTCGGTAATACATTTTGCTGCCTTGAAGGCTGTAGGTGAATCAGTAGAGAAGCCTATAGAATATTTTCATAATAACTTAGTAAATACTTTAGTAGTTTTGAAAATAATGAAAGAATTTAGTGTTAAAAATTTTGTGTTTAGTTCGTCTGCAACAGTTTATGGTAATGCAAAAGAGATGCCTATAAAAGAAAATTTTTCTCTTAGCGTTACTAACCCTTATGGAAGAACAAAATTAATGATTGAAGACATACTTAGAGATGTTTACTTTAGTGATAATTCATGGAATATAGCTATTCTAAGATATTTTAATCCTGTAGGGGCAAATAAAAGTGGTCGTATAGGCGAAGATCCAAATGGGATACCAAATAATATTATGCCATATATTACAAAAGTAGCAATTGGAGAATTAAAACAAGTTAATGTTTTTGGTAACGATTATCCAACTATAGATGGTACAGGAGTTCGTGACTATATACATGTAGTAGACTTGGCTAAAGGGCATATTAAAGCATTAGATAAATTAAAATCTAATTGCGGTTTGGTAACCTATAATTTAGGTACTGGTAAAGGTTACAGTGTTTTAGAGCTTATAAAAGCCTTTTCTGAAGCAAGTGGAAAGGAAATACCTTTTGAAATAACTGAAAGAAGAGCTGGAGATGTTGCAATTTGTTATGCAGATCCAAGTAAAGCAAATTCAGAACTAGGTTGGAAGGCTGAAAGAGATATAAATGATATGTGTAAAGATTCATGGAAGTGGCAAACAATGAATCCTATGGGATATCAATAATAGAGGAAAAGTGGAGATTATATGAAGAAGATATTATACGTTTCTAGAGATTTAACGCATATGTATTTTCATATAAAGTACTTAATGCATTTAAGGGATAAAGGATATGAAGTTCATATAGCATGCAATATAAATAAGGATATAGATGAATTTATTAGTGAAGGCATAAAAGTTCATAATATAGATTTTGCAAGAAGAACTATAAGTAAAGATCATTTGTTGGCGTATAAACAGCTGAAACAATTACAGAATGATGAGAAATTTGATTTGGTTCATTTTCATACTCCAATAGCAGCATTTATAGGAAGAGCAGCTTTAAGAAAGTTTGATGTTAAGACAATATATACTGCACACGGATTACATTTCTTTAAAGGATCGCCTATAGCTAATTGGATAATATATTACCCATTAGAGAAAATAGCAGCAAGGTGGACAGATGCTATTATATTAATAAATAAAGAGGATTTTAATCTTGTAAAGAAAAATTTCTCTTTAAGAGGTAATAAGATATTTTACATTAATGGAGTGGGCATAAATGTAAGTGACTTTAACCATAGTGATAAAGAAATATATATATATAAAGAAAAGTTATTCATATCAGATGATGAGTTTGTAGTTACTTGTGTAGGGGAATTGAATAAAAATAAGAATCAAATTCAATTGTTAAAGGCCTATAACATGTGTAGAAATAAAGATAAAATTAAAGTTTTTATTGTAGGTGAGGGAGACCTAGAGCAAAATCTAAAGGAATATTGCAAAAATAATAGTTTGAATAATGTTACCTTTTTGGGGTATAGAAGAGATGTAGCACAAATACTTAGTGTTTCTGATATATTAGCTTTAGTTTCTAAGAGAGAGGGGCTGCCTAAAAGTTTAATGGAAGGAATGGCCGCTGGTGTTGCTTTATTAGGAAATAATATAAGAGGTACACGAGATGTTATATCTAAAAATAATGGATATATAGTTGAAGTAGATGATTATAAAACTTTAAGTGCAAAAATAGACTATATGTATGAAAATATTGATAAGCTAAAAGTTATAAAGCAATACAATAGGACAGATGCAGAAAAGTATGATATAAATATAATAAATAAAGATTTAGATGATATTTTAAGAGATATGATATAAAGTTATAAAATAAGGAGAAAGAGGTTATCTTTCTCCTTATTTTCAGACTGCTGACAAAGTGTCAGCAGTCTTTATTTTTATTTAAAGTTATGATAGAATCTCAAAGTTATAATTTAAG
>OIFU01000271.1_pt1 | contig 33903 bp, 37 predicted proteins | sample 1582141 | NCBI WGS metagenome assembly OIFU01 (sample SAMN07501047, study PRJEB24779) | human gut metagenome | isolation source: stool | host: human infant | place: USA: Pittsburgh, PA
CATTTGAGATTTTATTCTACTAATTGCTTCCTCAGTAGAACAATTATCTCTTTTTTTTATTTTTTCTCTTTGTATGTCTTCATTACAAGTAACTACTAGTAATTTATCAATAAAATTTAAATAATCTGATTCAATAAGTAATGCGGCATCTAATACTACTATTTCTTTATTTTGCTTTTTATACTCATCAATCTGATCACTTACATTTTGCCTTATGATCGGATGAGTTAGCTTATTAAGCTGAATTAGTTTTTCATCATCATTGAAAACTATTCTTCCTAAAGCTTTTCTATTCAAAGAACCATCTTCATTTTTTATATCAGTTCCAAAAGTATAATATACTTTTTGGAGTAATTTTTCATCATCATAAATTTGTCGCGCAATAATATCTGCATCGACTATATCTATATTTTCTTCACTAAATATTGTTGATAAACTACTTTTTCCACAACCAATATTTCCAGTCAATCCCAAAATAAGCATAATTTCACCTACTTAGTTTCATACCATGAATCTCCAACATTTAAATCTACATCCAAGTGTACTTGTAAATTAACTGCTGATTCCATTTCTTCTTTTACTATTTTACATACATCTTCTATCTCTTCATCTACAGCTTCAACAATAAGCTCATCGTGTACTTGTAATATTAGTTTTGATTTAAGTTGCTCATCTTTTAATCTATTATAGACATTTACCATAGCTATTTTTATAATATCAGCTGCACTTCCTTGGATAGGAGCATTCATAGCGAATCTCTTTCCTTGATTTCTAACCATAAAATTACTTGAATTTATTTCTGGTATATATCTTCTTCTATTGAAAATAGTTAAAGCATATCCATTGTCTGTTGCATTTTTTATTGCATCATCCATAAATACTTTAATTTTGTCATAATTTGCAAAATAACTTTCTATATAAGCTTTAGCCTGTGGCACTGGTATATTTAAATCTTGAGATAAACCAAAATCAGTTTTTCCATATACTATACCAAAGTTTATAGCTTTAGCTTCACTTCTTTGCTTTGAGTTAACTTCATTTACATCCACGTCAAATATTTGAGATGCTGTCTTTGAGTGAATATCTATATCATTTTGGAAAGCTTCTATCATATGCTCATCTCCACTCATATGAGCTAATACTCTAAGCTCTACTTGAGAGTAATCTGCATCTACTAATTTACAGTGATTATCTGCAATAAATACTTTTCTTATTTCTCTACCCATTTCAGTTTTAACAGGTATGTTTTGTAAATTTGGTTCAGTAGAAGATATTCTTCCTGTAGTAGTTATTGTTTGATTAAATGAAGAATGAATTCTACCACTTATAGGGTTGATTATGTTACTTAATCCTTCCACATATGTTGAGTTTAACTTAACTATTTGTCTATATTCAGTAATCTTGTCTATTATCTCATGTTTATCTCTAAGTTTTTCTAATACATCCGCATTAGTTGAGTATCCAGTTTTAGTTTTCTTAACTACTGGAAGTTCAAGTTTTTCAAATAATATAACTCCCAATTGTTTTGGAGAATTTATATTAAACTTTTCCCCTGCCATTGAGAAAATTTCTTCTTCTAAGTTTGCAATTATACTTTTGAACTTATCTCCCAGTTCATTAAGTTGATTCTTGTCCACTGCCATACCACAGTATTCCATAGATCCTAATACTTCTACTAACGGCATTTCCACATCATAGAATAAGTATTCCATATCCATATCTTTAAATGCTTTTTCCATAATTGGGTATACATTATAAACTATATTTATTATTTCTCCGAAATATGTGCTCAACTCTTCTATATCTAAGTCTTGGAATTTCTTAGCTTTAGCACCTTTACCTAGTATCTCTTCTTCTGATTTAATCTTTTTAGTTAAATATTTCATTGCTATATCACTACATTCATAAGAAGTTGATGATTTTGAATCTATTAAATACTCACCTATAGCTATATCGAAGAATATATTGTTCATATTTATATTGTATGATTTTAATGATAAGTAATCATCTTTTAAATTGTAGCCGATTTTCTTGATTTCTTCATTTATAAGAAGATCTTTTATTAATTCCAATTTTTCATCACTTAAATAGTAAATATCTTCTCCATTTGTACTTATAAATACATATAAAATATTTTTATCTAATATGTTTCCTACTTTTTTTACAGTTTTTATAAATAATTTATTAGTTTTTTCTACTTCTCTTTTTAACTCTTCTACATTTTCTAAAGGAACAATGTTTAATTCTATCTTTTCTTCCACTGAACACTCTTCACTACCTGAATCCATAGATAGAACTTGCTTTATTAATGTGTTAAATCCAAACTTTTTGAATTCCTCTATTACTGCATTTTTATCATAATCTCCGTAAGCTAATTCCTCTAAACTTATTTCAATAGGTACATCTCTCATAATTGTAGCTAGTTTTTTACTAAATATAGCTTGCTCTTTATTTTCTTCTATCTTTTTCTTAACGCTTCCCTTTAGTTGTTCAGTGTTTTCTATTAAGTTTTCTACTGAAGAAAATTCCTTTATAAGTTTTATCCCTGTTTTTTCTCCTATTCCAGGAACTCCTGGTATATTATCTGATTTATCTCCCATTAGTCCTTTTAGGTCTATAAATTGTGTTGGAGTCATTTCATACCTTTCTATAACTGAATCATAGTTATATTCTTCCACTTCCCCTACACCTTTTTTAGTTATCAGAGTAGTAGTTTTGTCTGATGCTAATTGTATAGCATCCTTATCTCCTGTAACTATATAAACTTTAAAGCCGTTGTCTTCTCCCATTTTTGAAACTGTACCAATTAAATCGTCAGCCTCATATCCTGCCATTTCCATTCTATGTATGTCAAACTTATCTAATAATTCTTTTAAAGGTTGTAATTGTTGACCAAGTTCACCTGGCATTTTCTTTCTTCCTGCTTTGTACTCGGCAAATTCTTTATGCCTAAATGTTGGTGCTTTCATATCGAAAGCTACACTTATGTGAGTTGGCTTATAGTCATCTATTATTTTAAATAACATTCTAGTAAAACCATATATGGCATTAGTATGTAATCCTTCACTATTTGTCATATCTGGCAATGCATAAAATGCTCTATTTATTATCGAGTTTCCATCTATAATTATTAATCTTTTGTCCAAGTTTATCACTCCTATATTTTTCAATATTATATATTTATATATCTTATTATATACCCATATATTATTATTTAATAATACCACAATAATCAAATTATATTAAGGTGTAAAAAAGAAAATTACAATAGCTTAATGTCACTAATCATATATGTTTACTGTGTTTTTTCATATATACCTTACACTTTTTCAATACCATAAAAATATTTTTATTATAATTAAATATTTCTTTATACTTGATTTTAATTTAAGCCTTTGTTATAATTTAGTGTAAATAAATATGCCGGATTGGTGGAATGGCAGACGCGACGGACTCAAAATCCGTTGGTAGCAATACCGTGTGGGTTCGAGTCCCACATCCGGCACCAATAATTAAAATGATTCAACCGTGCACATTGAAATCACTAGATTTTATATCTAGTGATTTTTTATATTCATCTAAAAATACCCCAACTGTACCCCAACCACAGAAAACCACGACTAAAAGGCCATAAAAATGATGAGTTCCTGACTACTATTAATCAATATTATTTATATTAAACTTTATTCTGATACAATAATTATAATATAAGATACTCTAGTATATTTTTTAGTGATTTTTATATTTCTTTAAAGTTAATTATAAATGTATGTTAAAATGCAAAATAAAAGGAATTACTAAACTATAAAATCTAGTAATTCCAATCATTATACATTTCCACTTATATATATTGGTTAAGATAACTTGTGACAATCAAATCCATAATTTTATTGCTACACTCTTTTCTAAATTTTCGCCATATCGATAAACTTTATGTGATAATAATTTAATAAAAACATTTTCTATATAAATCTGGTAGTAACCTTAAAATTTTCAAAATAATATAGTCTTTTTCTAAAGCTACCTTTAAATTAATATCTTTTTTTGTGCCATTTATACTCAAATGAACAATAGTATTTCTTATTCTATATATCCAAAGATGAAGAGACATTTTTGATCCAGAGCTTTCTATAATAATTTTTTGTAGATCTTCTTCTATTTTTAAATCTAATTCTGAAAATAAAGCTTGTATACAATTTTCTTCTTTATAGTTCCAATTTATAGATTCTAAAGCTTCATTTAAAAGAAATATATTTTCATCATCTTCATCTTTCAATTTATGTTTAATAATATTTTTAAATTTCCTTATCATAATGTATGGGTATAATCGTTCTATTATTCTATATATTTCTAAAAATACTTTACTTGGTTTATCTTCCAAAAGACTTAATAATATATTCTCATAAGAAAAATAATTTATATCCGACATAACTATATTTTTATATTCTTCTAATGTATCTAATGTAAGGTAACAGAATTTTTTATTTTTATGTTCCTCTATTAATATCAAGCTCAATATCCTATTTATCGAATTTTCAATATTATCACTATTAAATTCAAAAGGACAGTCACTTTCAATTTTAAATATCCTTATTTCTAATAACAATTGATTTATATCTTCAAATTCATGAGTTAAATACTCATCATCCATTATATCAATAACTTCCATAACATCATCACTACTTTTTAATGGGTTCAAACTAGGATAATGCTGCTTTTCTTTAAATAAAAAAATTAAATGACCTAAATTAAACTCTATTTCTTCTAAAAAATCTATTTTGAAATTATGATTATAATTTTCTAGCAAAATGTAATAAGTATCTTCCAAGCAAAGAACTGAGTACTTAAAATTATAACTTATTCTTTCACTTCTTACTATATTACCTGAATTTCGCCACTTAAGGTACTCTTGTGATTCATCTTTCATATCTTTTGGATAATTAACTCTAAATCTTTCTTTATTATCAACAGTAATATCATATTCTTTTAATATATAATCTATAATATTTCTATATATATTATCAGTTCTAATCCCTGCCATTACGCTCTCCAACATTCTTCTAAGCTTTCAACTTTAAACTTACTATTTACAAGATCATTAAATGTATTTTTATAGAACTCTATCAATGCCAATTTACCCATGCCTTCTGTTAATTCATAAAATGTATCTAATGCACAAAATTCAGCGATTGAATTACGATCTAGTATCTCAATTCGTTTTATAAATATCTCCATATTATACATTATCTCTTTATATGAATTTACTACCTCTTCCTTATCCCTAAGAATAGATGTTTTTCCAAATATATACTTTGATATTGATACAATAAGGGCTATTCTAGCATATTGGTCTCCAAATATTCTTTTACCTGAGCATAATATTTTGTCTAATTTTACTAACTTATCTATTGATTCAATAAAATATTCCAAATAATCAAAATTAGAACTCAAATCAATTATGTCTAGTTTAGCAAATCTTTCAGTTACTTCTTTACTAAGATCTATATTTTCTTTTCTCGTTGCAAAAGCCAAATATAATTCAACCATATGACTAAGTTGATATTCACCTGCACCTCTTGATTTTAATTCTTCATTACTTGTAATCAATTTGACATCTGGTATACTACTACATATAGCATCTGCTATATGAGAAAATACAACTTCTAATTGTTTTTTTAAACTCCATGATATTTGCCCAGTATTTAAAACTAGCATTCTATATATTAAGTTATTAGGTGAGTTTGTTATCCATACTTCAACTCTAATATCACGTTTCAATATAGATGGATCTCTTTGAGCTACCTCCATCAATGCTGTAGTTCTTTGCATACCATCTATTATACTAAGCGATTTATAAGTTAATATTGTACTTATATTAAGTAAATCATATTCATCTATATTTTTATATATAGACTCCATTATTGATTGGTCTGCTATAGATCCCAAGACTATAGGTGGTAATATTGCTCCTTTCATTATATCATCAGACATTATATCTCGTATTTTTTTTCCTGTTTTGCTTTTTATAGGTGTACGCTGACCTTCAATATTACCAGTTTTTGAATAGGCTTCTCTTACTATATCTAAATATTCCTCTATGTTTATTCTTAACATTATAGAATAGCAATTTGACCTAGTATCATTCATAATATCTATAATTTTCATATATATCACTCCTCAAATGTATTATTCTAAAATTAACCAGAAATCTTAATTTATACTTATTATATACTATAATAACTACTTTTTATCTACCTAGATTATTTAATTCTTTTATATTTTTTTAAAGTTGATTTTAATTGTGTGCTAAATGTGTACTAAATTTATAGTATGATATTATTGTTCCTAAAAATAATGAAAAGAAGCTCCATAGGAATTAAGATAAACCAACTATAAAGTATTACCTATAAAATATAAACTATCTAGTTTGATAGCCTCTATATTGGTTCCGTAACGCCTAGCCCATTAGAGCTTTTTTATGCTTATTTTAAAAATATTCCAATCTTTTTCAGTCAGTCGACCGACCGAATTTTTCGCACATACCCAAACCTTAATTATTATATTTTAATGTGAGGTTTTGTGAGGTTCCAACCTTAGCATTACTTAGCTTTTTAAGTTCAAGTTTTTTCAGGTCCTAATGTTAGCAATTGTTAACTTCTTATAAATATTACCCCCAAATTTTCCAACCTCAGCATTACTCAGCAATATTGTTGACTCCTAAAGTATAAATGATAGGTTTTGTTAGGTAGCATCTTAGCATTTCTTAGCATGGTATTTCTGATTTAACCATAACATTTGATAACATTCACCGCGTTTTTATGTTAGCAATTGTTAGCACGATATCTCCTTATAATTACCACATTTCCCAATAGTAACACTCTATTGAATGTAAGCATTTGTAAGTGTCCAAATAGATTCTTATACAAGAGTTCACAAGGGTATTATATCAGCCTAATACTAAGTTTTACTAAGTTGATACTTTAACTTAGTACTCCATAAAATCAATAGTAACGTTCCTATTGTTTATTGGTAATGTTCTTTTTTAAGACTGCCGAAAGTGCCGAGTAATAACCGAGTATCTTTTTTAGGGAGTCGGAAAACTCGGAATGCTTCTTTTTAAAGATTCAGAATGAGCAGAATAAATAATAATATCTAAATTCTTTTATGTATTATTCTTAAATGAAACAAACTTCTCCGCATTTTTATTTTTTAGTTTAATATCTTTATTACTTCTTTTATATTTGAATTTCGAACTAAAAAATACCGTATGTTCCCTTTTGAAAAATACAGTATTTTTATAAATTTAATATTTAATTTTATATTTACAATACTCTATATATTTTAGAGAAAATTTATAAATAAATTAAAAAAAAATCCTCATAGTGATTTATTCATTAATACCCCACTAACAATTAAAATCACTGCAAGCAACGCTATTAAATATCTAATTAAACCACTTAAATTAAGCATAATAGCAGGTATAAGTAACAATATCCCGAAAAATAAACTTAAATAGGAAATCAAGTTCATTTATAACCCCCCCTAAATATTAAAAGTCACATTATACTTATTTATTTTTTCACATAAGCCAGTAAATATTAAGAAATAAAAAAGTTTATTTTTACTATAAAATATGATATATATAACGATTCGACATTGCTATAAATTTTACCTCTAAATTCTATTATTTTTTTAAACTTCCTATAACTCAATTTATTTAATATAAAGTTCTATAAAATAATCTTAGTATTACTTAGATTTTCTTGGACGCTATAATTCAAGGCATCATAAAATGGATGGTACGTTTCATCCCACCCTTGAAATTTATCACTTTTTTGTGAAATATGTATAAGGTTAGCTCTTTATCTACGCCCAGCTCAAAGTTTAGCCAGCTCCTATTTGTAATTTCTAATGTAGCTTTTACCGACATTAGGCAACCTAAATTTGTTTCGTTAACTCAACGACAAAACACCCCTGACCAATAATTATAACGCTAGGAACAGAAATATTGTTGTACACCCTGTACAACTGTTGAAATTTTCTAAAGTACTATTAGTCACATCTGAACTTTCACAAAAAAGTTAAACTTAATTAGTCGAGAGAAAAATTTCCCTCGTCGATGATTTGCATATTTATGACTGTACAATTTTGTTCACTCAATAACATTTTGTCACTGCTTTGAAGGGCGAAATATTTCTTTATTAACTAAATTTAACTTAGGAAATCTTAGGGTATTATTGTATCCATTCGTTTGTTTTGGAAATTCTCCCAAAAAGGTGCAACCCAAAAACTAGGGTTTCAAAAATATAATAATTACAATCGTTGATATTTCAATATTTATCCCTCTTGAACTATTGGAGTACTACGTTTATTTGTCGTTTTGGAGACGTTCCAAAAAGGTGCACCCCTAAATATTAATAAAACGCCGTCATTTCAGTATTTAGCACGCTTAAATTTATTTGAAGTACTCCATTCATTCGTTTTGGAAATTTATATTAATAGGGTGCAAATTTGTACTCTATAAGTTAAAATCTTTATCTTTATTTCGTTCGCATTCGTTTTGGAAACGTTCATAATACAAAATAAAAAAATAGGAGCTATGCTCCTACCCTTCTAGTTCGTAATAGATTAAAATTGTTCATTTAATTTATTCGCTAAATTTAGAATTTACTATACTAATCAATTTTACAATAGTATGGACTACATGTCGATTCATGCTTATCAAAATTATTTCTTATTTCACCACCAGCAAAAGAATAAATCCATTTTCAACTATATCTTTTGTTTCTAATTTATTTTACGCCACTTTAGATTCAGTGCTTTTATATATGTTCCAACATAATTATAATCTTCATTTTCTAATTCGCCATCTGCCCAAAATACACTTTCATTATTAATTATTAAAGTTGCGTCATATATCTCTCTTGTACGATTTTCTACTAAACCTTTCAAATTTAATGCAATAAGACCTTCAAAACATAATTCAACAACTCCATACCAACCAGAATTATCAAATTGAACTTTTAATTGTGTTTTTCCATAATCCTCTTCATATATCAATTTATCCAAGGTTGAATCATGAAATCCCATAAACATACTCATAAAATTATTTGCATCCTCTTGATTTCTAATATAATTCCATTCATCTATATCTTCATTAAGTTTAACTTTTATATTTGTTTCTTCTAAGGGTACATTCTTATTTCGAAGTATTTTAAGTATAAATTCAAAGTTATCAAATACATCTTTATAGCCTCTAAAAAGATTAATCTCATGGTTAAAATTATTATCTTTACAATATTTTTTTAATTTTAGCAAAAAAGTTCTTTCATATGTAATCCATTCACTAGTGTTTGAATTAATACACTCATATAGTGTATCTAATTCTTGTGTATCCTTGTCAATATATTCAACAAGCTCAAATTTATTTATATATGGATTAAATAAAATTGCTTGTTCATAATAACCACTATTAATCAAACCATATACCATCGATTTATAATATCTTTTTTCTAATTTATCGTATACTCTAACAAACATCTTATCTCCTAACAAATCCATTTTTATATTTTAGTATTAAATAATTTTATTATAATATCTTATAATTTATTTAAATATTTATAAGTCCTATTTATTAGCAATATATAACAATTGCGACCTTTCTTATATTATAACACCAACTCAATTCTTGTAATAATTTTTGTCAATTTTTACTTTTTTTTAACATATTAGTATTACTTTAATACACAAGTTTCCCAAAGATTTTAAAGTATTATAAAATATTAAAAAGCCATTTAAAATAGCTTCTACACTAAAATAAATAGCTTTCATACATATTTCTTATAAACTTAGGATATATTATTTCACTAATCTTAAATATTAGCTTCTTTTTTAAATCATAATATGTGCTTTTAGATACATTTAATTTACACATTATATTCATTGGTCTTTCTTTGTTCATATATAGACTTTCAAATAATACATACTCATCATCACTCATATTATTAATAGCTATATCTATTTTTTTAATAATTATCTCATTCTTATTCTTGATATATTTCAATTTATCTACATGATCTGTATTAGTTTCTTCCTCTTCCAATTCTAAATTAATAAGCTCTATTACATGCAACATATAATTATAATCTTTTAATATTTCTTCGGTCATCTTGTAATATTTATCTTTTTTCATTCTATTACCTCTTAAGTTTAATACTACTTTCTTCCTTTAAAGGTAAAAAGTCTATTCTTTTAATAGAAGCTATAATAGCTCATAAACTCTCTATCTCTTTTTATTTGCTCCTCTTCTAATCTCTTAATAAATTCTAACCTAGAATTATAATAACCGTTGCCAGCTTCGACAGTAGATGGATTAATATATATATCTTCGCTTTTCTTCTTTTGATTTATATATCTTTCATATTCTTTTCTTATTCTAAATGATTTTTGCATTAATTCTCTTCTACACTGTCTTAGTATGCTATTAATTGCACTGTCCATTTTATTATACTTAGCAGATATATCTTTTATTTGAAGCTCATTCACATATCTATCAATAAAAATGTTGGCTTTTGTAGGTGGTAATATATTTTTAAACTCTTGTATATACTCTTGTAGTGTCATATCTTCTAGTACTTCACTCTCTACACTAACACTACTATTTGGAATAATATCATACATATTTGTATCTTCATCTATTTCATAATCTAGTGATGTAATAGCATATTGGCCATGTATTCTTTTAAGATTATGAAACTCTCTTTTTATACTCCAACTAATACAGCTATACATATAAGTATCAAAACTCATTCCTTTTCCTTCTTTATACGTTTCAAAGGCTCTAATCATTCCTAAACTACCTATTTGCATAATATCCTCTATATCAATTCCATAAGGATTATTTTTAAATTTATTAGCTATTTTAATAAGCATTGACCTATATTGCAAGTACTCTTTATCTGTCATTGTTACCCCCTATATACCCCATTGCTCTTTCAGTTTATTTATTAATATCATCATTTCAGTACATTCTTTATTATTTGTATTTCTATCTGGATGGTATTGCATGGCCATTCTTTTATATAGCTTTTTTAGTAGTTTCTTTTCACTGTCATCCATTTCAAGTTTTTTGTCACTACTTCTATTAAAAAACTTATCCTCTACTTTTATTCCATCCAATAATCCTCTGTCATATCCTTCCTGGTACTTTTCCATGAGTTCTTTATAGTGTAATGATCTATATTTATTTTTAAAGTTTTCATATTCAAGAAGCTTATTTTCTTCTTCTTTTTTAATATCATTTTTAATCTTTGACATCATAGCTTTATATGTAGGGTAATACTCTTTCTTAACTTTAATTAATTTCTCCACTACATCATTAAAGTCTAAATTTAAATCTTTATTCCCTATACATTTAGCTGTTATACTACTCATTAAAGCAACTGGTATATCATCTATCAAGCCATTTACTTCTTCTTTGTATTCATAAAGTGAGTGCCATGCATATGAATCTATCTTTATATCATTTGACACTACCTTTCCATTTACTCTTTTTCTATCACAAGCATAAATGCTATATCCCCATTTACCTTTTCTTATTTTGCAAAACATTGAAATACTCCTTTATAGTGTTGTGATTTTTTCTTTTAATCCTTTTATTTGTCACTACATTTAGTAATCAAAATAGTTACTAGAAAATTAATTCTAGTAACTTCATATTAATTGCAATTATTTTATTATATTTCTAAAAAACTATTAAGCTTAAATCCATCTTTAAAACCTTGTTTGTACATTTCAATCTCCATGATGTCAGCTTGACTGTTATTATAGACTTCCAAATCACCTATTAAATACTTTTTATCTCCTGGTAAATACTGTCCTATTTCATGCATAATGCTTGATATTTTTTTCCCTAATTCTTTATACTCTACATTTTGTATCGCTATTCCTCCTGCATCTTCTGTTCTATCCATTACAAAGTTATTTATTCTGTATTCTAATTTTTTCATTGCTAAATTCCCCCTATAGTTGTTAATTTTTATATGTAAAAACTATCACACAATTATCTTTATAAAATACTGTTGCCATTAATCCAGCATCATATTTTATTTCCTTTACTGATATTTCAATTATTCTATCATTTAATTTTATTTCCACATTATCTGAATCATTTATCAATATATCTTTTAGATCATGTACTGTCCTTTTGTAATCCTCTGCTATTTTAGTTCTAGCATTTACTATTACCTTTACATTTTCATGCCTTTTTATTAAAGCTATAACTTTTCTAATTGTCATTTCTAAGACCTTCCTTATATTTATTTAACGATATGGATTAGCCTAACTCTTTAACCTCCTAGACAATTAATATATTTCTTAGATTTTTTCTCTACTTGGCTACCGTCGTGAATTTCGACTATAGCTCCACATTCTCAAAAATACCGTAATTCTTTACAATAGCTTCTATTTCTGATGTTTCTTTTATAATTTGCTCTAGTGCCATATATTCTTTTGTTTCATATACATTCTTTTTCTCTTCTTCCGATAATCCATTAAAATACTTCTCTGCATTATTTAATCTTTCTAATAAGTATTGGTAATAAGCTTTTATAGCTTCTATCATATTATTTTTCATATGCATTTATCTCCCTATGATATATTTTTATTTGCAAAGAATAATAGGGCTTTATTTCTATCCAAAACATTATTTCAACAGATTCATCTTATCCATTAAATTTATTTGATTTTTTTGTAGTTGCTCAACATCTTTTCTAAGCTTAGTTGGAGTCACTCCTACTTCTTCTATAATCCTAGTACAAGCATTTACAGAAATAATCATTATTTCCCTTAAATCCTTTCCGTATAACCCCAACTCTTTAATTTTGTCTATTACTTCTTTTGGGTATCCCTCATACATTTATATCACCCCTTAAAATGGCAATTCATTGCAAGATACTTGCTCAAATTTCTTATTGGTGTCATAGCCATAGTTTCTGTTTAATTCCTCTTGGTTTGTATAAAACCTCTTCCTATAGCTATCAAAGAATATATTAAAAGCTCTATTGGTTATACCTCCCCATCTATTTTTTAACACTATGATCTTAGATTCTTCTTGGCCATCATCTTTTTTTATTCTTTCTATTCTTAATACTGTATCTGCCGAACCAACTATCTCACTAGCTCCTGATACATCATACATATTAGGTTTTTCTCCCTTAGATGGTTTCTTTGGATGTGCTACTAATAATATTACTAGCTTGTACTTTTTGGCCAACTGCTTTAATGCTAAGCATAACTGTTTCTGTTGTTGATATTGCTTGTCACTTTCTCCTATATCAAAGGTCATTAGGTTATCCAAAACAAAGAAGCTAATACCTTGATTTATGGCTAAATATTCAATAACACTTAGTATATTCTCTTTATTAGCCCTTGAATTGCTTCCGTATATTTTAAACTTACCTTTTATCCATTTACTTATTAAATCCCAACTATAATCAGTTATATCTGTATATGTTTTTCCTTTTTTACTTGTTTTCTCTTCAATGTGGTAATCATTTGCTATCGTCCTATTAAACCAAAACATTAAATCTTCTTCTGGTAACTCGCCACTATACAAAAAAGCTTTATTTCCTTGAGCTATAGCTCCAGCTATTATTTGATTTATTATTGTACTCTTACCACTTCCAGGTACTCCAGTTATTATGTTTAATGATGTTCCTCTAAATCCACCACCTAGTAAATGGTCTAATGGTTCAAAACCAGTAGGTATATAAAAATTATTATTTTTCCCTCTCTTTATGTCCGAAGCATCTACATATAACTCTTCTATGCTCTTGTTATTTGTAAATATGCTTTTAATCGATTCTATGCCCATTTTAACGACTTCTATTTTTTCATTGAATAATTTATCGTTTAAATCATTTAAAAGGCTCATAGCTATCCTTCTGTTGCTTTTATCAATAAGTATATCTATGTAATAATTTATATTTGAAGAGTTAGGAACTATTGTTTGTAAACTTGTAATATAACTAATACCTCCAACAGCTTCTAATAAATTATTTCCTTTAAGCTCTTCTATAAGCATAATTAAATCAATAGGTTTGCCCTGTATATGAATACTTAACATGCTCTTAAATATAATTCGATGCACTTCTTTATAGAAAGTATTTACATCAATTCTTTTAGAAGCTATACTTATATTACTTGGATTTAGCAGTATAGACCCTAATACTGTTTGTTCTGCCTCCACACTATGTGGAGGTATCTTTTTGTTACTTTCCATTTTGATACCTCCTATTTTCTTAAATAGTTTCATACTTATAACCATCTATGATTTCTGAATTTGTTTTTTCTTCTACTGGATCCTTTGCCTTTGATTTATATTCCAAATATCTTTTATAAGACACTCCTTCATTTAAATGTAATTTTAATTGCCTTATTCCAGTATCTTTTTGCTTTCTAGTTAAAAATTCTATTAATGTCCACTTGTAGCTACAATATTCATAATCACTCTTATACATTTCTGCATAATTATCCATAGCTTCTTTTATTTGTTCTAATGTATAATCTTTTAATGTCTTTTTAATTGCATTTTCCATATCTTCAGTTAATTCTTTATGCTTATATACTCCTTTAACTATCCAGTAATCAAAAACATCTATATATATATCTTTAGATACTATTCTTAGATTATTATTCTTAGATATACTGACCTTTTTGGTGTTCTTATTAGTGCCCTCATTAGTGTCCTGTAATGTATCTAAACCGTTGATTTTACTATATTTATTAGTGTCCTTATTAGTGTCCTCATTAGTGTCTTTATTAGTGTTCTCAAATCTAGTTAGAAAATATATACTTGAACCTTTGCCCTTTACTCCTTTAAATGTTCTTTTTATAACGCCGTCCTTTGTTAAATACTCTAAAGCCTTTCTTAGCTGACTTTCGCTGATTCTAAGTCTATTTTGCCATTTTTCAAGGCTACATCTACACTCCCCATACTTTAATCCATCATACTCTGGCGTTACATTTACCCTTCTCTCAAACTCCATATACACTCTAAAAACATATTGAAAAGTCTTGTCGTAAGCATATTTGTCGTATATCATTCTTTCAGTGCTATTCAAAATACCACCTACTTGTCAATTCCCTCAAGGGTTTCTTTTATTCCTTTACTTTCTGAACCTATAGAATCTAGTATTTTATCAGCTTTAATAGCAAATTCTATTTCTCCTAATTCTATGTAAAATTTGGCATACATTGTTGCAATAATCATAAGTTCATCTATCATCGGAGTTCTAATAAATTCATCTATCGCATAACTAAAGTTATCTTTACTCATGTTGTTCACCACCTTATAAACATCTTCCTGCATTCTCTCTAAACCAATCGTCTAGCTTGTCCTTAATTATGTAATAACGTGTCCCTATCTTAATTGAGGGAAATCCTAAATTAGTACTTCTGCATAGCTCTCTGAATTTAGATTCTCCTATTGGATATTCCTTAGCTGCTTCTTTAGCTGTTATTAATTCTGCTTTATTTCTCTTATATGTCATTACTTCTCTGTAACCTTGTTCTCTTACTCTTTCTTCCTCTTGTTGAGCTACTAGAACATTAAGTGTGCTTTGTAATGTTTTTAATATTTCTAAGTTTGTATCGCTCATAATTAGCCCCCCTTATCTATTTATTAAGTTTATAAATTCAAGAATAGTCATATTTGGAAATATGCTACTTAATAGCTTCAACTGTCCACAGTCATTTTTATACTCATATAGATCCAACTTCCTATTCTTCTTCACTGAAAAATAATTCTGCTACTGGAACCCCCAAAGCTTTTGATATTTTTTTTAATATAGACACACTAACATTATCAATATTTCCTTTTTCTATTTTTACTACTGTACTCAAGCCAATTCCTGATGCATTAGCCAAATCACTTTGTGTCCAGTCTTTCTTTATTCTTTCAATTTTTAATTTCATATCGCCACTCCTTTCCTACATTCGTATGATTTTATTATAATCATACATTTGTAGGAAATCAATGTTTTTTCTTATTTTTTTACAAAAAAGTTTTACATTTGTAGGAATTAAGTTATAATTTATCATGAGAGGTGATTTAATGAACTTAGGAGAAAATATAAAGAAATATAGAAAAGAAAAAGGATTAACTCAAACTGAATTAGCTATAAAGTCAAATTTATCTAAAAATGCTATTTATAATTATGAAAATAATAAAAGAGTTCCAAATATAGATATATTAAATAAAATAGCTTCTGCTTTACAAATTCCAATCAATCAACTTTTAGGTGATAACATAGAGCCCGTATATATAGAAGGTATAGACCTTTATATCGGGTATGAAAATAAAAACACTGGTGAATATTTTAAAGACGATTCAATGGAAGAAGCAGAGAATGAAATTAAAGAAATTGATAAACGTATAAATAAATTGAATAAAGTGAAAAAATCAAAAGAAGATTTAATAAATACTCTTGGCATAGAATTCTTTTCGAATATATTCACCGACCTTAATTTATCCCTTATCCCTATATTCAAAGATGATAAGGTTACTACTTTTAAATTAATTGATAATAAAGACGGATACACAAAAATATTTGATACCTATGAAGATGCTGAACAATTCTTCAATGAAATAACTCATGGAATACAAAGCTCAGTTGATAGACTTAAATATTACGATAAAAATAATAAGTAGGTTATAGTATATCCAGAATAGTGTAGTGACAAATAATACTTATTTTTAAAAAAATGTTATAACTACAGAATAAATTATTAAAATAAAGATAGGTGATAATATGGCCAGTAAAAGAGCTAATGGCGAAGGAAGTATAAGTAAGCATTCCAGTGGTAAATGGAGAGCTCGTATAATGATTGGTTATGGTGAGGACGGTAAGCCAATTAGAAAAGAGTTCTACGGTAAAACTCAAAAAGAAGCTAAGGAAAAATTAGAGCAATTTAAAAAACAATACTTCTTAGACCATGTACAAATAGATGATAAGACTACTGTTGAAGAATGGTTTTATACTTATATTTTTGAATATAAACAAAATAAAATAAAGCCTTCATCTTTTGAAAGATACGAAGGCATTTACAGAAATTATATATTAGGTTCTAGTTTAGGTGCCACTAAACTATGTAAATTAAATGTGACCACTATCCAAAAATATTATAACACGTTACTTGAAAATAATACTCCTCCAGCTACTATCAGAGCTATTAATCAACACTTAAAGCCATGTCTTGGTGAAGCTGAAAAGCAAGATTATATAAATAAAAACTATGCTAAATTAGTTGAGCTTCCTAAGATTAAAAAAGATGAAAAATTAGAAATACTTACCCTACAACAACAAAAAGACTTTTTAATTGCTATAGAAGGACATAAGCTTCAAACATTATTTCTAGTAGCTTTAGGTACTGGATTAAGATTAGGAGAAATATTAGGTTTAAAATGGTCTGATATAGATTTTAATAATAGTAATTTATCAGTTAAAAGAAGCTTAAAAAGAGTTAGTTTTATAAATAAAGACCTAACTAAAGAATATAAGGTTATAGAGCAAGAGCCTAAGACATCTAATTCCTATAGGACTGTGCCTATACCTAAAGATGTATTATCAAAACTAAAAGAACATAAGAAGAGCCAAAACGGTCAAATATTAAAAGCTGGTGAAATGTATAAGAATAATAATTATGTATTTTGTAATGAATTAGGATATCCACTTGATTCTAAAAAGCCTACTAGAAATTTACAGAGCGTACTGAAGAAAATCGATATAGAGCCTATTAAATTTCATGGCCTTAGAAAAACATATGCTACTAGACTATTTGAAGCTAATGTAGCTCCTAAAACGGTTCAATCCTTAATGGGGCACAGTGATATAACCATAACTATGAATATTTACACTCAAGTAATGCAAGAAGTAAAAAATGAAGCTGTAGATAAGATTAATGATATATTTGCCCTATAGGAAATATTCATAAAAGCTATCTATTTAGCTTCTTTTTTTATCTAAATCGTACCCCAATTATACCCCAACTGTACCCCAACTACATCCATATTCGTCTTAAATCTAGTAAAAATCATTTTTTCTAATTCCTTGTAATTATTGCAATTACTATATTCTATTTTTAGCTAATAAGTATTAATTTTATAGTCATCGAATCCCACATCCGGCACCAATTCAAAAAGTAGTTACTAAGAATTTTTCTTCAAGTAACTACTTTTTTATTAAAAAAATGTTATTTGATTATCAATATAGCTCTCTTGTAGAGCGTCCTTAATAATATCACCTTCCATGAAATTTCCAATCAAAAAAGGTGAGTTTTTATCATGCTTCTTAAAATTATCTCTAACAATATCTCTACTATAATTAGCATAGCAATACAAACATCCATGATAACAAGTATTATACATACCAATATCATTACCTAACAAGCAATCACAACTTTCTCTACTGCCCTTTTTCTTAGGAACTTTTAAATTACTATGGATCGCTCTTTCAAGTACTGCTTGTGTCATACATCCACTACAATCTATACCAAACTTAGATAATTCATACCCTTCTGCACAAGTTTTTATATTTATATTATATTTAGTTCCAATACATACAAACTCTTTTGCTATAATTTCACGTTCTTCTTTTGATACTTCTCTCACACCTGGAAAATTTCGTTTTGTTTTTTCATATAAATCTACAAAACTAATGATACATTCTTCAGTATATCCAGAAAGATTTGATGCCATTTTTTCAAAGTTTTCTAAATGGATCTTCAAACTATATTTCTCCGAAATAAAAATAGGATCATATCTCCATATAACTTTCTCTGGACCTATTACGGATGATAATTTTTTTAAACTTTCCATTACTTTTTCTTTATTTGGAACATTTGGTTCTATATCTTTATCATAAGGTGTAATTGTAACAAACCAGAACTGACCAAATCCTTTTAATTCATCTAACCTTTCAATCATAGGTTCAGGATTTTTTGTACAAAAACAAAGACAATCTACTACATCGGGGGTTAATTTGTATTTTGTCACTTGACTTGGATAATATGGATTTCTAGCATAAACGTATCCTTCTTTTATTCTATTGTAAAACCAGTCACTAAAGTAGGCTGGTATATCCGTTCTATTTCCTGTGTTAATTATCATAAATTATTTATTTCCTCCATAATCTCCATATCAAAACAATCTTATTTGTAGTTTACCCCTACTTATACTTGATAATCTATTTATTTTGAATTAAATTTACAAAAGTTTGATGAACACCTGTACTTGCTAGCCCTGAAAATAAACCACCTAAAATAACATCAGCAGTTATACTTTTATTTATCCATATGTTTATAAGACAACCTGTTATTCCCATTATTAATGGTATGTATTTATTTGGTATAAAATCTAGGCTATTTTTTATTATATATCCTAAACACATGCATATACCTACTATTACTAAAACTAAGTAATTATTCAAAAATCCTAAGTCCATAGTATCACTCCTTAAATTTTTATTCATCATATCTTACGACTTAAAATAGAAAAAAAGACTAAAAGAATTAATACCTTTAGTCTTTTAAGCCTTATTTATGTAAAATTTAATTGAATAATTTATGTACTAATTTATCTCATCTTTAATTTCAGATTAAACATCTGCAATTATTTCTTTTTTTATTCTTTTAAAAATCATAAATAATGATAAAATAATTAATCCAAGATAAATTATTTGTAAGCTATATTTTTGATAAAAAGTAGTAGTTAAGTACTTCATTCCTCTATCATTTAACCATATTCCAAAAGTAAATAATATAGGTATCTGAATTCCTATGGCACTTATATAAGTACTTGCTTTTGATGATACATATACACTTATCATACATGTAATAAAGGCTATGATGTAATTCAAAACAACTGATAGTATTATGTACTGTCCAAAAGTTATATCATACCAAGATGACATATCACTTATGGCTGAGTTTATGATACAATCCCAAAACATATAAGTATTGTTTTGTTTATATACTACAAACAATATTATTAATTGTATAGTAGCGATTATAAATGATGCTATAACACTTGCTGTTATCTCTTCATGTCTTAGATTTTGTGCTAGACTTTCTGGCAATCCACCAAGACCAATCCAAAAGTCTTTATCTTCATATCTATAAATTACATAATCTAAATTTTCTAATTCCCAAAATAAGTAATTCTTTTCCTCAAACATTATTTTGTTGTGTAAGTCATTAAGTTCTTTTTTGCCTACTTCTCCTCCATAATAGTGATCTATATCTTTAACTAAGTCATCGTAATTAGTACAGCTTGATTTTGCAAATAAATCTTTAGTTAATATATATTGTGTAGCTTCTTCAGCTCTTTTTTCTCTATAACTTTTCAAATCTTTAAATTCTTCTTCGTCCATTTACACGCCATATTTATTAAATATATTTACACTAACGTCACAGATATGTCTATCTGAACTATTTGGAAAATACTCTATATTAAAACTCATAAATAAAGACCATATAATAACTGTAATCAAAGTTTATAAAATAAACAAGTAATGTAACGCCTAAAATAATGTAACTTACAACTACCTATTATAATACACATACTACAAACTTATCTTTTATACTTTTTCTTCCTCTTTTGATTGAATAAACTTATAAATTAGACTTATTATCAAATTCAAAAATACACTTAATTTATGGTTACTTATTGTTTTTTCTTTAACTTTATTAATTTCTATATCTTCATATTTTTTTATTAAATCAATACTTAAGTTTGAATAAGCATATAATAAGTTAACTTCATTGAAAAATTCCAACTCTTTCTGAGTAAAAACACCGCCCTCATAATTATTTGATTAGTATTCATTGCTCTTTGCAAATTCTTCTATACTAGAATAAGTTTTATTAACTTTTTTCTTTGTTATTTTATTTAACTCTTTTAAACTATTTTTATTTTTATATCCATAAACTATACTCCTACTACTTCATCTTCTTATCTGCAACCTCTTCAAGAGCTACTAGCTTCAATAATTCTTTTATTTTTTCATTGGCAACTAATTTTTCTATTCCCTTTAATGCCGCTAAATACATTAAAAATTTATTTGGTGCAAGAAGTACATATACCCTATTTTCAAATTCCATATTTATAATTATTTTCATACAAAAGAGCTATTACACAACTTAATTATAATTAGTTGTGTAATAGCTCTTTTATTTTATATTATTTTTCACCAGATTTACAAAATATTTATGTACTCTATTATCTTCAGTTAACTCTGGATGAAAAGATGTTACAAGCATATTATTTTCTTTTGCTGCAACAATATTTCCATCTATAACGGATAGTACTTCTACCTTTTTTCCCACAGATTCTATATATGGAGCTCTAATAAATATCATTTCTACATCTTCTCCAATCCCCTTAACAAAAGACTTTGTACCAAAACTCCCAAGCTGTCTTCCATATGCATTTCTTCTCACTTCAATATCCATAGTTGCTAGATGTTTTGTATCATCTTCATAAATACTTTTTGCAAGTAAAATCATTCCTGCACATGTTCCCCATACAGGTAGCCCACTTTCTATTTTTTCTTTTAAATCCTCATATATATCTAAAGCTCTAATTAATTTTCCCATAGTCGTACTTTCACCACCAGGAATTATTAAACCATCTATTTCTTTTAAATCTTCTTTATTTCTTATTTCCACAGTATAAACTTCTAAACTTTTTAGTATGCTTATATGTTCAGCATAAGCACCTTGCATTGCTAATACACCTATTTTCATATTACCAACCTCTAGTAGCTAATAATTCTTTGTCTTCCAAAGAATTAACCGCCACACCACTCATAGCTCCACCTAAGTCTTCTGATATCTCTGCTAATACTTTTGGGTTATTGTAATTTGTAACAGCCTTTACTATAGCTTCTGCTCTTTTTGCTGGATTGTCTGATTTGAATATTCCAGAACCTACAAATACACCATCACATCCTAATTGCATCATTAGTGCTGCATCTGCTGGAGTTGCTATTCCTCCTGCTGCAAAATTTACTACTGGAAGTTTTCCATTTTCGTGTACATATTTTACTAAATCATATGGTGCTCCCATTTCTTTAGCAGCATTCATTAACTCTTCTGTACTCATTGATTGTATAGTTCTCATCCCTGAAGTAACTGTTCTCATATGTTTAACTGCTTCTACTACATCTCCAGTTCCTGCTTCACCTTTTGTTCTTATCATAGCTGCACCTTCACCTATTCTTCTTAGTGCTTCACCTAAATTTCTTGCTCCACAAACAAAAGGAACTTCAAATTTACTTTTTTCTATATGATAAACATTATCTGCTGGTGTTAAAACTTCACTTTCATCTATAAAGTCTATTTCTAAAGCTTCAAGTATTTGAGCTTCCACAAAATGACCTATTCTTACCTTTGCCATTACAGGTATGCTTACAGCTTCTTGTATTTCTTTTATCATTTTTGGGTCTGACATTCTCGCCACTCCACCTTCTTTTCTTATATCTGATGGAACTCTTTCAAGTGCCATTACTGCACAAGCCCCTGCATTTTGTGCTATTATTGCCTCTGCTGGATTAGTTACATCCATTATTACTCCACCCTTTAACATCTGTGCTAAGTTTTTATTTAATACTTCTCTGCTCATTAATTGTACCTCCTAATTGTTTTATTTTATAAGTAAATAGTAGTACAATTTTAATTGTATCACAATAAAACTTTAATTTTTTCTATATTTACACAAATTGTATTGATACACTTTTGATTTATTTCCTATATATTAAAAAAACTAGAAAATATGTTAATTTAAACATACTTTCTAGCTATGATTTATATATTATAAAACTTATATTCTATCTTCCAACCAAAAATGTATATCATCCAATACCTTATCTTTGGCAAATTCATTCATAATTTCATGGTAAAGGCCTGGATATAACTTCAAGCTTTTATCTAGGGAAGATATATGTTCGTAAAGAATTTTTGAATCTTCTGGTGAAACTATCTTGTCCTCTTCTCCATGTAATATATATACTGGATATTCAAATTTATTCATATTATCATATATGTACTTAACTGCTTTATAGCACTCTTTATATATTTTACCTGTTGTTACATGGCAAACCAAAGGATCATTTTCATAGTCCTCCACAACACTTTTATCAGTACAAATTAAATCACCTAAAGCATTTTGTATTTCAGCATCATCATCTACATCTTTATTACTTTCCAATAATTTAGCCTCATCAATAGTAAGTCCTGCTGATAAAATTATTCCATCTACTGTATTTTTATAGTCTATGCCATATACTGTACTTATCATTCCCCCCATACTATGACCTAGTACAAAAACTTTTTCATTATTATTTTCTGTTTTAGCCATGGATACAATTTCATTAACATCTTGTGAGAAATTTTTATAGTTATCTATATAAGTTCTCTTTCCTTCAGATTTTCCATGACCTTGATTGTCAAATCTATAAACACTATATCCCCAATCATTAAGTTTAGATACCACATAATCATATCTGCCTAGATGTTCTGCTAATCCATGTACTATTACTATAATAGCTTTTGGATCTTCAACTAAATCTTTTTGAACAAAAAGCTCTATATTGTCCTTATTTCTAAACATCATGTTTTTACTTAAAACTTTAGCTTCTCCCATGTTTTTTACCCCCATTTTTGATAAATTGAGAATAAGTTTTTGTACACTCCATGATGATATATCCTCAAGTTCAGTATATCAAACCTCATTTTTTATAACTACAATTCAATATCAAGTTTTATAAGTATACAATATTCATCTAATGATTATCTTACTTATTACAAGTAAATATATTTAATGACGGTATAATAAAACAATTTTCTCAAAAGTTTAAATAGTAAAATCTTACTTTAATCACTTAAAACTTTTAAGCATATTAAATAATGTAGAGAATAATTTTGCTTCACTTATAAAACCTGATGCTGTATATACTAAAAAGATTATTAATATAAACAATGCACTGACTAGCCTTATAATTTTGATCCTAATAATGTTTAGATTTTAATGTTATCTTAACCACTTCTGGCTTACAGTTAATTCTAACAAGTACCTTAGATCCTCCTAAACCTTTGGTAACTATCATAGTAGAATCCTTTTTATCATATTTCCCTAAATCATATTCAGGGAAAAAATGCCTATTTGGTGATAATAAACCTCCTAAAAAAGGAAGCCTAATTATTCCTCCATGTACATGTCCAGTTAATATTAGGTCTGCACCCCATTTTTCATACTCATCAAAATAAAAAGGCGTATGAGCTAATAAAATATTATACTCATTCCTATTTATCAACGGTAAGCTTTCTTGCAAAAAATTTTCATATAATTTTGTATTTTTGTTCTTATCAAATAAGTATTTATAACATTCAAAGGGTATTGTTAATCCATAAAGATTTATATGACTATTTCCTTTTTTTATTTGAATTTGATCATTATCTAAGTGGATGGCTGATAAGTCATGTAATTTTTTAAAATATTGTTTATATAACTCTTTATATCTTTTTACTAAAGCTTTTTGCTCATGATTACCAGTAATATAATATACCTTATATTTCTGTGTTAGATTTCCTAACAAATCTAGCGCCACTTGAAAGTTTTTATTTTCTCCATCTATTAGGTCTCCTGTAATAAATACTACTTGAGGATTTATTTTTTCAATCTCATTAATTAAATAAATATTATTTTTACCAAAGGATTTATTATGTAAATCACTAATTTGAACAATAACATAATCATTAAATTCCTGCGGTATTTTTTTATTTTCTATAATATAATTAGCTATTTCTAATTTGCTCATTTATAATCATGCTCACCTACAATTTTTTATTATTACAAAAAAGTTATAGATTTTATTAGAATCTATAACTTTATGTGTTATTAATTATCTAGCATTATATTTTTTATTTCATTTATAACTTCTTTTTTATTATCAAGAATTTTAATTTCTGATATTTTATTATCTTTAGTAAATATTGATAGTAGTTTATCCTCATCGTCTAAATAATATACATTTATAGATTTTTCTGCTTTGTCATATAAATATGCATCATAAGATGGTTGCTTCTTACCTACTATTTTTTCCATTTCACTAGAATCAATACCAGTAAAATCATCTAGTTTTTTCATGTCTAAATCTGCTGTTTTAACTATATCTCCATCATTATAACAATCTATAAGTATTTTTGATTTATCCAAAGTTTTAATTCTATTTCCTCGAGAATAATCCACTATTTGTGCTTTTTTTACTACCTTATCTTTTAATTTCAAATATAGTGCACTACTATTTACGCCTTCATTTAATACGTTCTTTAAATAAATCAAATTTATATCTGTTATGTCTTCTATATCATCTAAATTTTCTAAATTATCTATATTATATATATTACTTTTATCTATCCAATATGCAGTAGAATTAGGCTCTCCTAAGTTACTTAAGACATAATCATAATCTTTTCCTATTATTTCATTTACATCATTTTGAACTTTAGTCATAGTTTTCTGTTTAGTTGCTTCATCTGGTAATGATATGCTCTTATTTTGAACTTGATAATTGGAGCATCCCGTAAATAGCATAGCCAAAATAATCAATCTAGATAATGATTTTTTTAGGTTCATAAATTAGTCCTCCTTATATCAAGTATAAATAAGTTTATTTTTTGTCTTATATACATGATTTTTATCTCTTTTTCTCATTTTTAAATTATAACCTATAATACTCGTGAATTGATATTAAATATCATTTTGTAATTTTTTTGTAATACAAGTTAAATTTCTATAATTTTTCTTATTATTAATATAGCAAAAACTTCCACAACAATCAACAACTTATATTTTTATCATAAGTTTTATCTATTATTATATAATCATTGCTTTATCCTTTTTAGATATAATAAAAGCATAAAAAAATTTAAATTTTACACGTAAAAAGTCCTTCTACCTTTTGTATAAAAATAGAAGGACTTCAGTTTTATAGATTTATATTTAAGAAAGCCTTGTAACCTCTGTACATTTCAAAAATATCTGCTTTTGAGGCAACTTCATAAGGTGCATGCATACTAAGTAATCCCACACCACAGTCTAAAACTTCAGCCCCATAGTTAGCTAATATATATGCTACGGTACCTCCGCCTCCTTGGTCAACTTTTCCAAGCTCACCTGTTTGCCATACTACATTTTCTTGATTAAATATTCTTCTCACTTCACAAACAAATTCTGCATTAGCATCACTTGTTCCACTTTTTCCTCTTGAGCCTGAATATTTCATTATAGCAACACCGCCACCCATATGAGCCGAGTTTGCTTTTTCATATACTGAAGAGAAATTTGGATCATAAGCTGCATTAACATCTCCAGATAATATTCTTGATCTAGACATGGCTCTTTTTATTTTTAGATCAGAGTAATTGTCTTGTAAGTTTATTAATTCTGCCACAGTGTTTTCAAAGAATTTTGAGTGCATACCTGTATTACCATAAGAACCAGTTTCTTCCTTATCTACACATAATGTAACTGCTGTATATTCTGGTTTTTCAACTTCAAATATGGCTTTCACACCTGCAAATGCACATACTCTGTCATCTTGACCATAAGAAATAACCATTGATTTATCTATTCCTAAATCCTTAGCTTTTCCTGCTGGAACTACTTCTATTTCAGCACTTAAAAAATCTTCTTCAGTAATTTTATATTTTTCGTTTAATAACTTTAACATATTATATTTTACAGTAGCATTTTCTTCCTCATCAAAAGGAATACTTCCTATCAGTACATTTAAATCTTCTCCACCAATAGCTTCATGTAATTTCTTTTGATTTTGATCTGATGATAAATGAGGTAATAAATCAGTTATACAAAATACTGGATCTTCATCATCATCTCCTATGGCTATATCAATTTTAGTACCATCTTGTAAAAATGCTACGCCATATAATGCAAGTGGCATAGAAACCCATTGATATTTTTTAATTCCACCATAGTAATGAGTTTTAAAATATGCCATATTATCATCTTCATATAATGGATTTTGTTTTAAGTCTAATCTTGGTGAATCTATATGAGAAGCAATTATCTTCATACCTTCTTCTATATCCTTTTCACCAATTACAAATAAAGCCACACCCTTGTCTTTATTTTCTGCAAATATTTTGTCTCCAGATTCTATTTTGCCTTTTTTTATAACTTCTTCAATAGATATAAAGCCTTGTAATCTTGCTAGTCTAATTATTTCTCTAGCACATAATCTTTCTGTTTTACTTTTGTTTAAGAAATCAATATATTCTTTTGAATATGACATAGCATTTTCCATATTATTCATTTCTTTTATAACTTTCCAACCATTTTCAAATTCATATTTTAAATTCATATTTGGCCCCCTATTTATGGATTTTATATAAGCTAATTATTATTCTTCTTCATTAGTTCATCATACTCCTCTTGAGTATGTACAACTTTTACATTTTCAAGTCTAGATTTAAAATGAGCTCTGAAGTTTTCTAAGTATTCTTTTCTTAATACTTCTCTTTCTGCTAATTCTTCCTTTGTTAATCCTTCTTCTTTATTTTTTTTTGCTAAAAAATTTATTCTGTCTAGTTTTTTTTGATCAAACATTTTTTCCTCCTAGTGTTTTCATTTATTAATAAAATATTTTATTACTTCTTATAGCTTCTCCATTTTTATAAGATGTAATAAACTCTTCTAAATTATTTTCTATTATAGTTATTCCTTTTTCTATATCCTCAATTGTTTCATTTGCTATGTTAATCCTAAAAAATCTATCATCCATTATATTATCAAAAAAATAAGTTCCTGGTGTAATACAAACTCCTTTTTCTAACATGAAGTTGTAGAAAGCTTGGGATGAATATCCTCTTGGTAATTCAATAAAGAAATTTAGTCCCCCTTGAGATTTATATATTTTTAGTTTATCTCCTAATTTTTCTTCTAATAAAACTTTTGTTTTTCTATATTTTTTAGTATAAACTTTATCTATGCTTTTTAAATATTCTTCCCAATTGAAATACTTCATATAATAGTACATAGATTTTTGTATAAGTCCTGGTGTAGATATATCTGATGAGTATTTTGCCCAAAGAATTTTCTTTTGCAGCTCCCTTGGTATATCAACTATACCAATTCTAAGTCCTGGCATAAGTATTTTTGAAAATGATTTAATATAAATAACTCTATTTTTCATATCATAACTTTTTAGTGGCCTGCTATCCTTGCTGTCAAAATCAAAATCACTTATAAAGTCATCTTCTAAAATGTAAAAATCATATTCTTCACTTAATTCTATCAGCTTCTTTTTCTTATACTCACTGTAAGATATTCCACTTGGATTTTGAAAATTAGGCATGACATATATTAATTTAGGTTTTATTTTTTCTAATTTGAGTTTTAATATACCTATATCTATACCATCATCTAACATAGGAATAGTAATTATTTTTGCACCCCTACTTTTGAACACTTCTAAAGCACCATTATAAGTAGGTTCTTCCACAAATACCACATCTGAATAATTTATAAGTCCTTTACAAACTATATCTATACCTTGTTGAGCACCAGATATTATCTGTATATTATTTTTATTAGTATTTATCTTCTTCTTTCTTAAATATGTACATAATTCTTCTCTTAATTCTTCTGAACCTTTTCCTTCATCATATTCAAATATAGATGCTCCATCTTTTTCTAATGCCATATTTATTGCTGCTTTAAAATTATCTAAAGGAAACATATCCTTTGATGGATTACCACTATCAAAATGTATCATATCTTTATAGTTTTCCAAATTTACTTCTTCCTTGATATTCATGGAAGAAACAAAAGTTCCACTGCCAATTATCTTATATACATAACCTTCTTTTTCCAACAACTCATATACCTTAACAATAGTAGCATTATTTACATTTATAAAGTTGGCTAGCTTCCTTATTGGCGGAAGTTTTTCATGTTCTTTTATTTTTCCTCCAACAATCATCTTTTTTATATGATTATAAATTTGAATGTATTTACTATTATTATCATATAATTCTAATTTATATTTCTCCATTTAATCACCACTTACTTATTTTTAGATTTATTGATGTTTAAATATGTATTTGTTATCATTAATATATATAATACCAAATTTTTTATGAAAGGGGAAATAATAATGTTCTACGACTATCACATGCATTGTAACTTCTCTCCGGATAGTAAAACTCCAATAGAAAAGATGATTGAAACTTCTATTAATTTAGGATTACAGGAAATATGCTTTACAGATCATATGGACTATGATGTTAACCAAACAGATAAGTTTGTTGTGGATTACAAAAAATATTTACATAAACTAGAGTTAATGCAAAAAAAATATGAAGATAAAATTATAATAAAAAAAGGTATCGAGCTAGGATTACAACCTCATCTTATAGAAAAATATAATGATGACATGAAAAATCATAACTTTGATTTCATTTTATGCTCTCAACATGCCATAGATAAAAATGATTTATACTACGACGAATATTTTAAAAATAAAAATCAACATGAGGCCTATGAAATTTATTACAAAACTTTATATGATATAGTTAAAAACTTTAATAGCTACAGTGTTTTAGGCCATATAGACTTAGTAAAAAGATACGGAAATTATGATAATATTCTTAGGGATAGCTTATTTACGGATATTATAGAAGCTATACTAAAAGAGGCTATTCATAAGGGTAAAGGAATCGAGGTAAATACTTCTTGTTTTAGATATAACCTACCTGACTTAACACCTTCAAGAAATATAATATCTCTTTACAAGGATTTAGGTGGTGAAATTATTACTACAGGTTCTGATGCTCACTCTCCAGCTTTTATTTCTTGTAAATTTGATTATATTTACTCTTATTTAAAAGATTTAGGATTTAAATACATTTCTACTTTTGATAATCAAAAACCAAATTTTATAAAATTGTAATTATTTTTTCACCTTCACAGGAATACATTTTTAGTATGTGGAGGTGATTTTTTGAGAATTCCTAATTTAGTTTTATCAACAATAATATTGTTCATATCGAACCTAATAGTAAGAATATTAGGTTTTCTATATAAAATATTTCTGTCACGGGTCATGGGCGATATAGGGCTTGGTATATATCATATGGTTTTTAACTTTTTAATGATTTGTATTGCTCTCACCACAACAGGAATCCCAACTGCCCTTTCTTGCTTAGTTGCAAAGGAAAGCGCCTTGAAAAATAAAAAGGATGCAAATATATTTTTCATATCTACTTTATATATATCATTTTTTATATCACTACTTATTTCATTATTTGTATCTTTTAATAGTACATATTTATCCTTTAAACTTTTACATGATAAATATTTAAATTTATTTATTCTATCCATATGTCCAGCCATAGTCATAATTACTATTTCAAATGTGCTAAGAGGATATTTCTATGGAATAAAAAAAGTTATGGTTCCTGCTGTAGGTCAAGTTATTGAACAAATAACAAGAATTTTATTTGTATTCTTATTAACCATGTACATAAGTGATAAGGCAATGATTTGTTATGTAACTCTTCTTGGTATATCCATTGGTGAGGCTACTAATGTGATTTATATGAGTATTTGTTTATATAAAGAATCATCCTTGTACAATAATTTTACTATTAGACTGAAAGATTTTTATTATTCTTCCATGGAGACTTTAAAAATGGCTCTACCTATTACATGTAATAGAATGTCTTCTGTTGTTTTGCAGTCTGTAAGTTCTATGATAGTACCTTCTAGACTGGTTTTGTCTGGGATATCTTATACCCAGTCCATAGGACTTTATGGTGTTATTTGTGGTATGGTAATGCCTTTTATTTATCTTCCTTTTACCATAGGATCTGCTCTAGTAGTAAATTTAATCCCAAGCATCTCTCAAGAGGTTGCTTTAAATAAAATTAAAAATGTAAAAATAAAAATATACTATGCTGTTATTTTAACTGTAGGTGTAGGTATTATATCTTCTTTATTTTTTTATTTTTTCGGAGAAGAATTATGTTTAATAGTCTTTAACAATAAAACTGCTGGTATTTATCTAAAGACCATGTTTTTAGCTCCTCTTTTTCTTAGCCTAAATCAAACTTTGTCAGGAATACTTCACTCCATAAGAAAAGAGGTTATATCTAGTATAAATACTATTGTTGGTATGATTATTCAAGTTATTGCTATTTATTTTTTGTTACCTATACCAAGTTTAAATATGTATGCCTATATTTATGCTATAACTGCCACAGCTATCTTTACAACCATTCTTCACAGTATAGTTTTAATAAAGGCATTGAAAAAAATGTAAAGAAAGTAGGTGAGATTTTGATTAATAATATAAAACCGTTTTATGTTTATGAAGAAAATAATTGTTTATTTATAAAAAATATTAATGAAAAAATAGATAAAATTGCAAATAACATTATTTCTTATTGTGCAAACTTCGATGATAATAACTTTATTCATATTTGCTCTATTGATACAAAAGGTAAGCTAATTCACTATATGTACAAAGATGGTAAAGTCAGACGGAGACCTCTTTGCAAGGCATCTAACAATATAAATAACATAAAAAATATGAGACTTTTCATTATTCAAAATTATTTAAATGTCTTTTTAGTAGAAGAATCTTCTATTAAAGATAGTTGCTATAGAGTTTCTCATTATAATTTTAGCCCTAGCAATTATCATATCAATAAATACCATATTAATAATATCAAAAAAAATAATGAATGTATTTATAGATTAAACATTGATAATATGAGTAATATGATTTTTACTTATGATGCGGTTGAAAATAATAATAGGTCTGTCGTTAATACTAATACTTTAGTTTTTAATCATAGTAATAAAAAATGGATGCCAACTAATAGTTTACTTAGAAACTCCACATCCTTTTCTGACTTTAGGTCTACTTCAACTATTAAAGATGATATTTTTGAATATTGTTATAGTATCATTTATAAAAGTTAATATATTAAGAATTATATTTTTTATTTAAAAATCAAACGAACTATAATTTACTTACAATTAAAAGAGGACTATCATTATGTGATAGTCCTCTGTGTTAGTAGAATAAAGATATTTGGTTAATCCTCTATCTAATCATTTGTTATATATTTTAATTCTCTAAATTATTCACCACAACCTGGAAATTTACAAACATTTGCAAAAGTATCTACTACTCTTGGGCTAAAGCTTGTTTCAGCTAAAACTACTAGTTGATCTCCTAGTAAAGCACTAACTGTTTCTTCAACACATAGTATTAAGTCTATTCCACTTGGTATTGTAAACTCGAAACAATCGAAGTCAAAATCACAATCATTTCTACAATCACAGTCACAATCACAGTCATGATTTCTATCACAGTCAAAGCAATCTTCTGCAGAAATAAATGCATTAGATATACAGTCAACTGTTAACTTAGTTAAATAATCTTGTCTTAATGTTATTGATCTACCACTAGATGGAACACATATATTAGAAGCTAGTGTGTTAAAATTAAATTCAACAGAATCTACTCTACATAATTGTCCATTACCTCTTTTTACTGCTGGGAATGCAAGAGCAACTATTTTAGTACATCCACAATGTCCTCTTATTTCTAGAACTAAATCCTCTACTCTTACAGTTAATCCTCTTTCTCTAAATAATACATTTTGTCCTCTATTTTGTGCACAACAAGTAGCGTTTCTTCTTGGGCATACTATAGATTCAAATACTGTATCACAAGGTGAATTATTTTCAACTGGAGTTACTATAAAGTCATCTACAGTTATATCTCCAGGAATTATCTCAAGCTCTTCAAAATTCATACAAACTTCGTCAACTACAACTTTTGCTGATCCTCTAGATGGTACATTACCTCTTACATCTATAACTTCAAATTCAAAGAATAAAGTTTGTCCATTAGGTCCCTTAGCATCTGTAAATGCTCTAAATTGTATTGAGTCAAATATTCTATTTGTTTCTATAGCTACTGGAGACGCGTTTCTTGTTGAAAAAGTTGGTCTTATTCCATTACAGCATTCTTCTCTACATGGATTTACTGAACATTCTTCAGATACAGCTTCACATTCTTTACATTCTTCATGTTTTTTACATTCACAATGACATTCACACTCACACTCATGCTTTTCATGCTTTTCATTGCATTTATTTTTGTGTGATTCCATATCATTGTTGCACTTACATCCTCTGTCAAGTTCATCTACTTCTACTGCTACTACTGATTCTACTTCTTCCCTTTCAGGACAATTGCTCATTGTAGACATTTGTTTATTATTCATTCTTCTTTTATTCTTTTTTAAATCTTGCATTTTTTATTATCCTCCCTTATTGATATTGATAAAAATGTCCTGGCTTTGTAAGCCTAATAAATAATATGCGTTTGGATGAATAAGTGTTACATAACTACACATATACATAAAAAAATAGAATATAAGTTTTTTTTGTAAATATATTATAATATGGATATTTTTAGGAGGTTGAAAATGAGCTTTATAAATGAATGCTATGCTATAATTAGAAGAAGCACTAAGGATATGTTTTATATATCCCTTAATAATGACGGACTTTATTACAACTATTATGATACAAACAACAATTTGGTTCATAGAAATAAATTAATAAGTGATGTTGATATAAATTTTACCAAATATTCCTTTTCCATTGATAAAGATGATAATGTTTACTGTATTTACTGTGATAAATCTCTACAAATATTAGAATGTAAAAATAACTCTAAAATCTTTACCCAAAAAGAATCTATAACTTATAATTTCAAAAAATTTGGATTAGCCTTCCCTTAT